>Ga0265314_10000434_pt1 | contig 55920 bp, 44 predicted proteins | sample 4126metaG_FD_203106 | JGI IMG/M metagenome (GOLD analysis project Ga0265314, IMG submission 203106) | Rhizosphere microbial communities from Carex aquatilis grown in University of Washington, Seatle, WA, United States - 4-1-26 metaG | ecosystem: Host-associated > Plants > Roots > Rhizosphere >... | reverse complement strand
GGCGCGTCCGAAGGGCGTCATGATGACGCACCGCAATTGCTACATAAATGCGTACAACTTGATCGCGCATCTCGGCGTGCGGCACGACGACGTCGAGCTGTGGACGCTGCCGATGTTTCACTGCAACGGCTGGGGTGGCGTGTACGCCTTGACCGCCCAAGGCGGTACGCACGTCATCCTGCGCGGTATCGACGCGCAGACCATCTACGAGCTCATCGCGGCGGAGGGCGTCACCTTTGCGTGCATGGCGCCGGCGGTGTTGCGCACGATTCTCGACTATCCCGACAAGGCGCGGCACGTCATCCGCACGCGGCCGCGCTTCACCGTCGCCGGCGCGCCGCCGCCGGCGGCATTCATCGAGCGCCTGGAGACCGAGCTCGGCTGGCAGTTCCTGGAGATCTACGGCCTCACCGAGACCGCGCCGCTGCTGACGATCTCGGCGCCGGATTTCGGCACGCGCGCTGACGATTGGCCGCGCCGCTCGCACGCCGGCGTCGAAGGCATCGGCGTCGAGATCGTGGTGATGTCGCCCGACGGCACACCCGTGCCACAGGATGGGGCGTCCATCGGCGAGATATGTGCGCGCGGCAACATGGTGTTCGAGGGCTACTGGCAACAGCCCGACGAGAGCGCCGCGGCGATCTACGACGGCTACTTTCACACCGGCGATTTGGCGGTGTGGGATGCGGTCGGCAATGTGCACATCGTCGATCGCAAGAAGGACGTCATCATTTCCGGCGGCGAGAACATCAGCTCGCCGGAGATCGAGGACGCACTGTTCCAGCATCCCGCGGTGTTCGAGTGCGCGGTGATCGGCGTGCCGCACCCGACGTGGGGCGAGACGCCGAAAGCCTTGGTCGTCCTACGCCCAGGCGCCAGTGCGAGCGAGGCCGAGTTGCTGGCGTTCTGTCGCGACAAGCTGGCGCACTTCAAATGCCCGACCTCGGTCGATCTGCTGTCCGAATTGCCGCGCACCGCGACCGGCAAGCTGCAGAAGTTCAAGTTGCGCGAGCGCTACTGGCACGGGCAACGCCGGGTGAACTAGCGCGCGTGGCGGACACTGCCTCGCCGAGCCATACGCGCCGCGCCGCGCGTCGATGGGCGGTCGCGCGCCTTCCGTTGACGCTCGCCTCGCTCCGGCCTACGTAGCGAGCCCCGGGGAGGGCAGGGTCGGATGGCAATCGCTTCTCGCGCCGAGGTCGAGCGCGCGTTTCAGCACTACCTGAAAGTCGGCGCCTATGGACGCGATTGGAACGCCTGGGCCGATCTGTTCACCGACGATGCGGTGTACGTCGAGGCGCAGTACGGGACGTTCAACGGTCGGGAAGCGATCCGAAAGTGGATTACGACGGTGATGGCCGGTGTGCCCGACATGTATTTCCCGCCGGTCACCTGGCAGCTGATCGACAACGGTCAGGTCTGCTTCTGCATCGACAACGCCTATCCGAACCCGCAGGGCGGAGCGCCGATCGCCTTTCCGACCGTGACCTATCTGCAGTACCGCGAGGGGTTGTGGTCGCGTGAAGAAGACATCTACGACGTGCGCGCCAGCCTGGCGGCGCGCGCGGCGTTTCGCGCCGCGGGCGGCAACGCCGCCCCGGCGATGGAGCCCGTATGAGCGGCTTCAACCTCGCCGACAGCTTCGACGCTGTCGCCGCGGTGTGTGGCGAGCGCGAAGCGCTGGTGCAGGGAACGCGGCGCTTGCGCTGGCGCGAGGTCGAGCGCCGCGCCCGCAACGTCGCGGCGTGGATGAAAGAACGCGGTGCGTCGCAGCAGGGCAAAGTCGCGCTCTACACGTACAATAATCCGGCCTACGTCGAGGGCGTCTATGCCGCGGCGAAAGCGGCGCTGGTGCCGGTGAACGTCAACTATCGCTATCGCGAAGCGGAGCTGCGCTACCTGCTCGACAACGCCGATGCCGAGATCGTCATCGTGCACCAGGATTTTGTCGGCCTGCTGGGCAGCGTCGTGGCCGAGTTGCCAAAGCTGCGCGGCGTGCTGGTCGTCGGCGACGGCGCGGCGCCGCCGTCGCTCGGCAGCTTGGGCGAGGCGGAGAGCTACGAGGCGGTGGCGGAGACCGACCGGCCGGCGCCGCAGGTGACGCGCTCGCCCGACGACCATTTGTTTCTCTATACCGGCGGCACCACCGGCATGCCCAAGGGCGTCATGTGGCGCCAAGGCGATCTCTATTTGCGCCTGGCGGGGGCTGGGCTGATGCCGCCGCCGACGTCGTTCGACGAGTTGCGCGAGCGCGCCATCAATCCGCCGATCCCGCTGCGCTCGCTGATCGGTCCGCCGCTGATGCACGGCACCGGCTGGTTCACCGCCGTCATCGCCTGGCTCGGCGGCGGTACCGTGCTGTTGCTCGACGATCCGCAGCGCTTCGACGCCGACGCGCTGTGGGCGCAGGTGGCGCGCGATCGCGCCACGACGATCACCATCGTCGGCGACTCGTTCGCCAAGCCGATGCTGCGCGCCCTCGCCGGCGCCCCTAACCAGTACGATCTGTCCTCGCTCAACATCATCAGCTCGTCGGGCGTCATGTGGAGCCGGGAGACCAAGCAGGGGCTGCTGACACACGCGCCGCAACTCATGTTGATCGATTCGTTCAGCTCCTCCGAAGCGGTCGGCATGGGCATGTCGATCACGACCGCCGCCGGCAGCGTCGAGACCGGCAAGTTCCAACTGTCGGACACCACCCGCCTGTTCGACGAGCATCTGCACTTGCTCGACGCGCAGGCCGGCACGAAAGGGCTGGTCGGCGTCGGCGGACCGCAGCCGATCGGCTACTACAAGGATCCGGAGAAGAGCGTGCGGACTTTCGTCGAGACCCCACACGGCCGGTTTTCCGTGCCGGGCGACTGGGCGACGGTCGACGCCGACGGTCGCACGCTGACCCTGCTCGGTCGCGGCTCGGTATGCATCAACACCGGCGGCGAGAAGGTCTTCCCGGAGGAGGTCGAAGAAGTCGTGAAGCGTTTCCCCGGCGTGCGCGACTGCGTGGTCGTCGGCGTGGCGGATGAGCGGTTCGGCGAAGCGATCACCGCCGTCGTGTCGATGCTCGACGGCCGCCTCGACGGCGAGGCGCTCAAGGCGTTCGTCAAGCAGCACCTGGCCGCCTACAAAGCTCCCAAGCACGTCATTGAAGTCGACGAAGTCTACCGTAGCCCCGCCGGCAAGGCGGACTTCCAGCGCACCAAGGACGACGCGCTGAAAGCGCTGGGGCTCGCATGACGAGCAGCGAGGCCACGGCGGAGACGGCGGGCGCAGGGCGGATGAGCCGCCGTATGTTCGTGCGCGCGTATGCGGCACGGCGCTGTGCTGCCGTGGCGAGCTGCGCGGGTGGTGGCGCATGCGCTTGAAGGTCGCCGTCATCGGCGCCGGTTCGTGGGGCACCACGGTCGCCTCGATCGCCGCGCACAACGGCCCGACCGTGTTGTGGGCGCGCAACCCGGAAACCGCCGCCGAGATCAATACGCGGCGCACCAACTCACGCTATCTCGGCACCAGTCGCGTCGGCCGCGATCTGCGCGCCACCGCCGATATCGGCGAGGCCGTGCGCACCGCCGATGTGATCATCATGGGCGTGCCGTCGCACGGCTTCCGCGCCACGTTGGAAATGGTGCGCGACCATATCCGCCCCTGGGTGCCGGTGATCAGCTTGGCCAAGGGCCTGGAGCAAGGCTCGCTACTGCGCATGACGCAGGTGATCAACGACGTCTTGCCCGGACATCCGGCGGGGCTGCTGACCGGTCCGAACCTGGCGCGCGAGATCATGGCGGGCTTCGCGGCGGCCAGCGTCGTGGCGATGGATGACGAGACGATCTTGCGCGAGCTGCGGGCGGTGTTCCGTTCGAAGATCTTCCGCGTCTACACCAATCAGGACGTCGTCGGCTGCGAGATCGGCGGCGCGCTGAAGAACGTCATCGCCATCGCCGCCGGCATGGGCGACGGGCTGGGAGTCGGCGACAACACCAAGGCGGCGGTGGTGACGCGCGGCCTCGCCGAGCTGACGCGCCTCGGCGTCGCCATGGGCGGCTCGCCCCACACGTTCGCCGGCTTGGCCGGCATGGGCGATCTGGTCGCCACCTGCGCAAGCAAGCAGAGCCGCAACCGCTACGTCGGCGAGCAGCTCGGCAAAGGGCGCACCATTGTCGAGATCTGCGACGAGATGCACATGGTGGCCGAAGGCGTGAAGACCTCGCGCGTCGTCATGGAGCTGGCGGCGAAGTATGACGTCCAGATGCCGATCGCGCGCGAGGTCTACCGCGTCGTTCACGAAGCCGCGACGCCATCGCAGGCCTACCGCGGCCTGCTCCGCTTCGAAGCCGGCTCCGAGCTCGACCCCGGCTGACCGACGCGCCGGCGGCGCGACCATGGATCGCGACCGCCACGCGCTGCACTGTCGGATCTGCGGCGAGCGGGGCGAGGTCGGTTCGGCCTTCGACAGCGTTGCCTCGAGCGCCGCGGCGTCCGGCGTGCACGCCGCTACTGCCAGCAGCGGCGTTCGACGCGCGCCGGTCGTTACGGATGGTTTGGCCGCGGCGGTCGGTCCGGAATGGCGCCGCGGTCGATCGGCGGCCGCTCGAGGCGCGGCGGGCGCTCGGGCGGCTGTGCGCCGGCCGGACGGTCCGGCCGATCGGGTCGCGGTGGAGCGGCGCTGTCGTCGGCGATCGGCGGGCGCGGCGGCGGTGCGGCGGCGGCACGGCCTGCGCCGCCGACATCCGCGCCGGCGCCGTCGACGGCGGAATGAAGCGCGTTGTCCGGTCTGGCTTGCGGGTCGGGCCGCAGCGGCGGGTCAGGCGCGCTGACGATGCGCTCGATGATCGCGCGACGGTCGCGCAGCACTGCGTCGACGCGCACGCGTGCGTCGGGTAGCTGCGCGCGGCCGCGCCCGTCGATCGCGCTGTCCGGTAGATCGAAGACGTAGGGGCCGACGCGCAACGCCCCGCCAGCCGCCGGGGCGGCGAAGCCTTCGACCTGCAGGCGCGCGACGCGTCCGTCGAAGGGCAGCCGCGGAATCGACGTCAGCCCACTCGCGATCAACCGATCGTTCGCCCAGCGTCCGACAACGCGGACTTCATCGCCGAGAGCGAGCGCTGTTCCGGCTGACGCCAGGTCGATCTCGGTGCCGGCGACGGCGAGACGGTTCGCCGAGACATCGGTGACCGGACCCGACAGGCGCGCCAGCGAATCATCGCTGCGGCGCAGCAGCGACGCGGCGATGCGCCCATCCGGCTGTCGCATGCCGCTGACGGTGATGACGGTGCCGAGCGCGACATCCGTCGTCGCCGCCGCCAGCTCATTGCGGGTGGTCGCCAGGATGCGCACGCGCTGACCCAGCACCTCGATCTCGTCGCCGGCGCTGGCGACGCGCGTCAGCGGACCGGCGACGATGTGCTCGACGTCGATGCGCTGCGCGTACAGCTCACTGCCGGCGCCGCTGGCGATCACGGCCACCACCTCGCCGACGGCGAGACTGGCGAGGCTCGCCGGCTGCCCGTCGACGCGCACGGCGCTGGCGGCATCGTAGTGGATCTCGGCCCCGTCGACGCAGATGCTGGCGAAACCGGTAATGGTGCCGATGACGCCGCTGTCGCCGGCGTGGATGCCGGTGCCGCCGACGCCGCTGTCGTCGTCGTCCGCACCATCGGGGCGCTTGCCGGTGCCGCCGATACCGCTGTCGCCGCCGTCTGGCGTCAGGCCCGTACCGCCGATGCCGCTGTCATCGGGGTGTAGTCGCCCGCCGCCGGCACAGGCATCGCCAGCGCGTGCGGGGATCGGCGGCGCGCTGCAGCAGAACAGTGCGATCGCCAGTGGCAGCAGGAGGCGACTAGCTCGATTGGTCATCGTCGTCGTCCGCGTCCGGGTGCGGTTGCGGCTCGGTGAAGAGATAGAGGCCGAGGTTGAAGCGGTTTGTTGCCGCGGCGTCCTGCGCGTCGCGGCGCTGCAGCTGCAGCGCCTGCGCGTTGAGCTCCTGCAGCAGATCCATGCCGCGCCGTCGCGCCAACTCGGTGAGCTCGGCGACCGCTGCGCCGCTGAGGCGGTTGTAGTTCACGCTGCGGTCGAAAAAGGGCTCGGGCTCGCCGAGCAGGTTGTGCACGGCAGCCGCCAAGTGATCGTGCAGGTTGCGGCCGAAGAAAAACGCCATGGCTTCCGAGCCTTCAGCGGGGATGAAGGCGGCGACGTTCAGGCAGACGCGGTCGCGCTCGTCGAGCTGAACGATGCCGAGCCGCAACCATTCGTCGAGCACGACGCGCGGCCGAATGTCGGTGTTGAGCGAGCGCACCAGCGATTCGAAGGAGTGCGCTTCGCCGGCTGAGGCGAGGCGCGGCAGCGGCCGCGGCGCGCCGGCGCTGTCGCGGTACTCGGGCAAGGCGGTCCAGCGCCCGATCAGTTGCGAGCCGAGCGATGCGGCACGTGGCGCGCGGACCGCGCGCTGCGGCTGCGCGCGCAAACGCTTCACGTCCTTGCGGTGCACGCCGGTGAGCAGGGTGATCCGGCTGTCGGTCTGGCGCTTGTCGACGACCGGGAACTCCTGCGCCGCCACCTCGACGTAGGCGGCGCGCAGCAGGCTCGCGGCGGCCGGAAAGGACACGGCACGCGCAATCAGCAGCCGGACAAGTGGCCGAAAGATCCTGCGCAGGGCCGCCGTGAGCCCGGGATGCGCCTGAGGTAAAAATTTTTCCTCAGTCTTTTCAGTCACGTGGGATTCTCTACCACTTTTTATTCGATCGCGACACTTCGTGGGAAATAATTCCACGGATTCATTCGTCTCTGTGGGAAAGTCGCCCACGACTCGGCCGCGGCGATCACGAGCGAGACCGACAACGAAAGGAGGAGCACCGGACCGGTTTCGTCCGAGCCGTGCGGCGCAACTTTGACGATCCGATCCCACCCACCCCACCACCCCAACACAGGAGACTGTCCAAATGAGCGCAATGCAGAAACGATTCACCCTACTCGCGGCAACGCTGTTCGCACTTGCCCTCGCGGCGCCGGTACTGGCCGACGGGCACCGCGGGCCGTCGCGTCCGAGCCGCGCCAATGCGCAGCATGTCGGTGGCCTGCTCGCGCAGCTCATCTTTCCCTGCCCGGCGGCGTGCAACACGACGGCGCAGAGTTGCTTCGACACCGCCAACGCGACGGCGCTCGCGTGTGCCTCGGACGCCTGCGCGACCGAGATCGCGACGGCGCAGACCGCCTGCGCCGCGGATCGCAAGTCGGACGCCTGCAGCACGGCGGCCGGCGCGTTGTCGACGTGCGCGGAGGCGTGTCTCGACACGCGCGACACGGATCTCAGCGCCTGTCGCGCGGCGCTGAGCAGCTGTCGCGAGGCGTGTCCGGAGTGACGCCCGCCGTGCGGCGAGAGAGGTCGAGCCGGGCGAACGGCAGCACATCTGCGGTTTGCTTGGCCGCCTCTCACGCGCCGCCGGTCGGCGAGGAGCGCTGCCGATGTCGTGCGACGTCCTGAGTTGCGGTTCCACCACAGAGCCCCTAGCAGCGGAGTATGCGCATGCGCCGCTTGCTCGCGTCATGCGTGCTACTCGGTGTGTGCGCGAGCCGCGCACCGAGCGTCGCCGTCGAAGATCCGACCGGCACCGCCGCAACCGCGGCGTTCTATCGCCGCTTCAAGGTGAGCCTCGGCTATCACTACAGCGTCGGCGACTACGGCACCTCGCAGACGACCGAGATTCACTATGTGCCGCTGGTCATGACCGCCGATCTCGATCGCTGGCGCATACAAGGCACGATTCCGTTTCTGAGCATCAACGGTCCGGCCGGAATCATCGAAGGCCCGAACGGTCCGATCCAGACCACCAGCGGCAAGTCGAGCGGGCTCGGCGACTTGCTGCTGCGCGGCGCGTACTTGGTGCCGATGAGCCGCCTCTTGCCCGACGAATGGGTCGAGTCGTCGTGGCTGCCATTTGTCGATCTCGTCGGCTTGGTGAAATTTCCCACCGCCAGCCGCAGTCAGGGGCTCGGCACGGGAGAATTCGACTTCGGCATCGAAACCGAGCTGACCTGGACGGTCGGCGCGTTCACGCCGTTCACGACCCTCGGCTATCGCGTGCTCGGCAGCCCGCCGAACACGCGGCTCTCCGACGTCTTCGTCGGCTCGATCGGCGGCCTGTACCGCTTCGCGGAATGGTTCAGCGCCGGCCTGCTGTTGGACTACCGGCAGTCGCCGTCGCCGCAGACAGGCCAGCAACTCGACGCGGTGCCGTACGCGTCCTGGCTCATCAGTCCGTCCTGGTCGCTCGATACGTATGTCTCGGCCGGTCTGGCCGACGGCAGTCCGGACGTCGGCGTCGGCCTGCAAGCCGGCTACGGCTGGTAGCGGCAGTCCGCGCCGCCGGCGCCGGCGCCAGCGCGGTGCCGCGCAGCTTCACGTCGTCGTCAGAGGCCGAGGAAGCGGTCGCAGCCGCGTCGACGTCGGCGTCCGTCAGGCCCGCGACGCGCGGGCATCGCCCGGCGCCGACGCGTGGCCGAGCCCCGCGCTGTTGCCGCAGCGCTGAGCCACCTCCACGCGCGTCGGCGGTCCACCGGCCAGCAACACGCACACGGCGGAGCAGCTCCGCTCAACGCAACGGGAGCAAGGGAGCACGAGGAGAGAGCATGACGAGACCTCATTCAGCAGAAATCAAAACGGCCCGGTTACAGGCCGTCACAGCCCAGGCGAGCGGCGCGTTGTTGCTGCTGCTGGCCATTGGCGGCCCACTCGCCAGCAGCCGGCTCGCCGGGGCGCAGACCGGCGCCTCCCGGTTGCGCTGGCGCCAACTGCAACAAGGCAATCCGCGTCGCGGAAGCGGTCGCCAGGCGCCGACACCGACAGCTCGCTACCGCTCGTATGACGGGACCGGCAACAATCTCGCGCACGCGTCGTGGGGCGCGGCGAATACGGACTACCTGCGCGAGGCGAGCGGAGCGGATTATGCCGACGGTCGCTCCGCACCGGCTGGCGCGACCCGTCCAAGCGCGCGCGCCATCAGCAACGCGGTCGCCGACCAAGGTGGCGTCGAGACGGTAGACGAGCGCGGTCTCTCGACGGCGACCTACGAGTTCGGCCAGTTCCTCGATCACGACATCGGCCTGGCAGAGGGCGGGTCGACTGAAGCCTTCGACATTCCCGTGCCCACCGGCGACCCGTACTTCGATCCGGCAGGGACGGGAACCAGCCTGATCTTCCTCGACCGCTCTGCCTTTGATCCTGCGACCGGCACGCGCACGGCGCGCCAGCAGGTCAACACCGTCACGGCGTTCATCGACGCGTCGCAGGTCTACGGCTCGGATACGACGCGCGCCGCGTGGCTGCGCAGCTTCAGCGGCGGCAAGCTCAAAACGCGCGCGACCGCGATCGGCGAGCTCCTGCCCTTCAATGACGGGACGCAGGCGAATGACGATCCGGTCGGTCTGCCGGCGACGTCGCTGATCGTCGCCGGCGACCGGCGCGCCAACGAGCAGACGGGCCTGACCGTGCTGCACACGGCGTTCCTGCGCGAGCACAATCGACAGGCCGATCGTCTCGCCGCGCTGCACCCGCAGTGGGGCGACGAACGCCTCTATCAGGAAGCGCGGCGCATCGTCGGGGCCGAGATGCAGGTGATCACGTACAACGAGTTCCTGCCGGCATTGCTGGGCCACGGCTTGCCGCGCTATCGCGGCTACCAGGCGAGCGTGAACCCCGGGCTCAGCAACCTTTTTGCGACTGCCGCGTATCGCTTCGGGCATTCTCAGGTGGGATCCGACATCGGCGTGGTCGACCAGAACTTCGTCGAGATCGACAGCATCGATCTGGCAGACGATTTCTTCAACCCGAACGTGATCCCGGCGATCGACGGCATCGATCCCGTCGTGCGCTACATGGCGGTCGACACCGCGCAGATGATCGACAGCACGATCGTCGGGCCGCTGCGCAATTTCTTGTTTGGCGCGCCCGGCGACGGCGGCTTCGACCTCGCCTCGCTCAACATTCAGCGCGGCCGCGACCATGGCCTACAGAGCTACAATCGCGCGCGCAGCGACTTCGGTCTGCGGCCCGTGCGCTCGTTCGCGCAGATCACCTCGAACAGCGCGCGCGCCGCCGCCCTCGCGCAGCTGTACGGCAGCGTCAACGCCGTCGACGCGTGGGTCGGCATCCTGGCCGAAGATCACGTCGCCGGATCGAGCCTCGGCCCGACCGCTTCGGCGGTGCTGACGGACCAGTTCACCCGTCTGCGCGACGGCGATCGCTACTGGTACCAGATCGCCGGCTTCGACCCGAGCGAGCTCACGCTCATCGAGAACACCCGATTGACGGACATCCTGGAGCGCAACAGCGGTGTGACCGGCCTGCAGCCCGATATCTTCTTCGCCGCCGCGCTGCCGCTCGAGTGAGCGGCCGATTCGCTCGGAGCACTGCGCCACACCAGCCCCCACGTGCGATGTGGGGGCTGCGGCTCCGCGCGGCCCTCGTCCGGGTAGCGGCCGACCCTGTGTCGGCCTGGCCGCGGACCGCGCGGCCCAGCGCGAGATGCCTGGCCTTTCCGAAGCTGAAACCTGAGAGCTGATCGCCGACAGATGCTCGTGGAAACGCCGGACGCAAAGCCGAGCGGCGCGACTAAGTCGGTTCCGCGAAGCTCGGGCGCGCCGACAGCCGTTCGAGCCAGCGGCGCAGATTCGGATGGCGGGCGCGGTCGGTCTCGACGCCCAACTGCGGCAGCAGATCGAGACGCGTGAACCAGGCGACGTCGGCCATGCTGAGCTGGCCGCCCACCAAGTAGTCGCGTCCGCCGAGGCCGCGCTCCAGCACGTCGAGCTTCTTGCCGATCAGATCGCGCGCCAGCAGCTCGCTGGTGTCGAAGCGCGGCTCGCCGGCCAGCGTGTCGCGCAGCCACGCGAGGTGCGACGCATCGACGCCCGCCGGCACGAGGCTCGCGAGCTCCTCGGCGCGGACGTTACGCGAGGTCAGCAGCGGGCGCACGACATAGAGCCAGAACAGCGGGCGAAACTCCTTGTGCGTGCCGGCTTCCAGCGCCAGCCACATGCGCGTCTGCGCCGCCAGGAACGCCTCGTCGGGAAACAACGGTACGCCGGCATAGACGCGGTCGAGGTACTCCGCGATCAAGGTCGAGTCGGTGATCACGCGCTCGCCGTGCCGCAGGGTCGGCAACTCGCCGTTCGGGTTCATCGCCAGATAGTCGGGCGCCTTGTGCGCGAGGTGCGGCAGATCGATCTCGACGGTGGTCCAGGTGAGGCCCTTCTCGCGCAGCAGGATGCGAATGCGACGGCCGTGCGGCGACAGCGGGTGGTCGTACAGCGTGATCGGCTGCGCGCGCAGGGCGGAGTCGATCGCGCCGCGCGGCCGCGGCAGCTCGGCTGGCGGAACGGCGCCGTTTGCCGGTTGGCGCAGGGCGGCGCGGGGTCCGTCGGCGGTCGGCTTGCCACCGCCCATCCGCCGCAGCGCCGCGCGCCGCGTCAGCCACAGGCGCAGGCGCTCGCCGAGACTGCGGGCGCCCTCGGGTTTGGCCAGCGTGCGACTCAGCCACGGCAGCAGCGGACCGCGCGCCAGGCTGAGCAGCTGGGCGTCGCTGGCGCTCAGCGTCGCCGCGAAGGACGGCCGCTCGCCGACGCGCGCCAGCCACGCCGCAACGTGCGGGTGACGTTGCGCGCTGATCGGCATGCGCACGAAGTCATACATCATGACGCGCGGGTACACGGAGATCTCGGCTTGGGTGAACCGCTCGCCGACGAGGAACGCGCGCCCGTCGAGGTGTCGCTCGAGGCCAGCGAGCCAAGCCCACAGACGTGCCTCGGTCTGCGCTTCCTGTTCCGGGCTCAGCACTTCCAGCTTCCAGACTTTCTCTTCCCAGGCGAGATCGGCGGCCTCGTTGGTCGACCGCCGGGCCGCGGCCAACGCTTCATCGAGGCTGCGCGTCAGGCGTAGCAGCGGTCCCATGAGGCGCTGGTACATGAGCGGCCGATAGTCCTTCGCCATGGCCAGCTCGGCCGCCTGCCACATTTTCACCTGCGCCGCCTCCCAGGCATCGTCGGGATACAGGCGCGTTTCGGGAAAGGCGTCGTCGAGGTACTCGGTGATGACGTTCGACTCGTAGATGACGCGCTCGCCATGCGCCAAGGTCGGCACGAAGCCGTTCGGGTTGAGCCGCAGATACTCCGGGCTGCGTTGCTCGAGGCGCGACAGATCGATCAGCTGCGTGTCCCAGCCGAGCCCCTTCTCGAGCAGCGTGATGCGGACGCGCCGCGCGCACGGCGAGCTGGGATGATCGTAGAGCAGCAGCCCGTGCGGGTTGGCGGCGTCGGGCACGCGGCTTCGCTTATGGGCAGAGCGGGCGGGAGGCAAGCGCGGGGAGAGGTGCGGGGGTGCGGAGGTGCGGACGTTCTGACGTGCGGACGGGTGGGTGTGTGGGTGTGGTTGGTGTTGGGTGCGACGATAAGGCTGCAATCGCTGCTCCGAATCCTGCGTGGGGGGCCTCAGCGGCATGGCCGGCGCGTGGCGCGGCTGGCTGCGCCTGCGGGTGGAGCACGGCGCGCCGGTTGGTAGAAGCGCGGGCGGCCCGCGGCCATGGGTATGCGCGCCGATCAACCGAGCACGGCGCGTAGTTGCGCGGCGATCTCGGCGAGACGCGCCGGGTCGCCGGGAACGCGGCTGTGCAGCGCGAACGGCTCGCCGTCGCGCCGCGGCATCAGATGCATGTGATAGTGGAAGACGGTCTGCATCGCCGCGGCGCCGTTGAGCTGGAAGATCATCAGCCCGTCGGGCGCCAGCGCAGTGCGAATGGCGTGCGCGATGCGCCGGGCGTTGGTCGCGACCGCCACCAGCGCGGTCTCGCTGGCCTCGAAGATCGTCGCCGCGTGCTCCTTGGTGATCAGCAGCGTGTGGCCGTCGGTCACCGGGAAGACGTCCATGAACGCGAGCGTGTGCGCGTCCTCGGCGACGCGATGGCACGGCGCTTCGCCGGCGATGATACGGCAGAAGATGCAGTCGGACATCGATGAGCTCCTCGGCGACAGTTGCCTGCCGTGTGGCATGCCGTGCGGCGCGCGGAAAGGCCTGGCGGCGGCGGGCCCACAATGCGTGGGGAGGTGCGGAGGTGTGGAGGTGCGGAGGTGTGGACGGGGGACGTGCTGATTGGATGCGCGCGTTGCCGTCGCCCACAGGCGTGGAGCGGCGCGCGCGTCGATCGGTGGCGTTGGTGCCGGCAATGCGCCATGAGCGACGCGCGCATGACCGTCCTCTACGCCACCGCGCTGCGCCGCCAGGCGCCCGGCGCTATCCGGCGCCGCTGATGCGCGGCGAGCGCGAGCGCGCCGGCCTCTTCTTCGCCGCGCTGTCAGCCTTGCTCGGCGCCTTCGTGCCGGGCTTGGCCAAGCTGATCACCGGGCGCGGCGACGCGCTGTTCATCGCTGCGGCGACCAACGCTTGCGCCGCGCTGGCAGCGGCGCTGCTGCTCGGCAGTCGCGGCGAGCTGGCGCGTCTGGTGGCGCGGCCGACGCTGGGCCTGCTGCTCGCCATCGGCGCGCTCGGCACCGCCGGCGCGCAGCTGTGCTTCTATCTCGGCGCCAGCCGCACCAGCGCCATCGTCGCCACTTTGTGCCTGCAGATCGAGCCGGCCTACGCGCTGCTGCTGACGTGGTTGGTGCTCGGCCATCGCCCGACGCGCCGCCGCACCGGCGCGACGGCGCTGTTGCTCGCCGGGATTGGGCTGGCGCTCGGCGACGGCAGCTGGCAGGGCGGCTCGGGCGTCTGGTTTTTGCTTGCGACGCCGTTGTGCTGGCAGCTGTCGCATCTCATCGTGTTGCGCCGACTGGACGGTGTCCCGGCGATGGTTCTCACCGGCGCACGCTACGTCTACGGCGGCGCCATTTTGGTGCTGCTGTGGGCGCTGGCCGGCGGCGCGACGTCGGCGCCGGCCGGCGACGCGCTCCGGCGGCTGCTGCCGCTGGTGATCGTGCAAGGCGCGGTGCTGACCTTTGGCGGCACATTGCTGTGGTACCAAGCCATTGCGCGCCTCGACCTGACGCGCGCCACGGCGATCGTCGTTCCGCTGATTCCGGTGCTGTCGCTCGCCGCCAGCTTTCTGCTCGTCGGCGAAGTCGCGACACCGCGTCAGCTACTCGGCATGGCGCTGACCGCCGGCGGCATCGCCGCATTCGTTACGGGTCCGCAGGCGCAACGGATCGACGGCAAGTGAGGAACCACCGCGGAGGCGTTGGAGAGCGCTGGGAGGCGGAGACGGCTCGCACTGCGCGTCGCTGCCTTCTCCCGCTTTTCGCCTCGCGCGGATCGCTGTAAGACGCGGCGCATGCAGACGACGCCGTTTCGCATTGCCGTGCCCGATTCCGTGCTCACCGATCTGCGCGAGCGCTTGGCGCGCACGCGCTTCCCCGATGAGATCCCGCAGTCCGGCTGGGGCTACGGCACCGAGCTGGCGTACATGCGGGCGCTGGTCGCCTATTGGCGCGAGCACTACGACTGGCGCGCCGCCGAGGCGCGGCTCAACGCCTTCGCGCAGTTTCGCGCGCCGGTCGACGGGCTCGGCATTCACTTCATCCACGTGCGCGGCAAGGGCCCCAAACCGTTTCCGCTGATCATCACGCACGGCTGGCCCGGCTCGGTCGCGGAGTTCGTCAAGATCATCGGACCGCTCACCGACCCTGCCGCACACGGGGGCGACGCGGCCAACGCGTTCGATGTCGTCTGCCCGTCGATGCCGGGCTACGGCTTCTCCGATCATCCGACCGAGCCCGGCATGGATCCGGAAGCGATCGCGGCGCTGTGGGTCAAGCTGATGCGTGGCCTCGGCTATCAGCGCTTCGGCGCGCAAGGCGGCGACTGGGGCTCGATGGTGACCACCTACCTCGGCGCGCGCCACGCCGACGCGGTGGCCGGCATTCACCTCAACATGGTCGTTGCGTTTCCGCCCGACCCGGCCAATCCGGTCGACGGCTTGACGCAGGACGAGCTCATGCCGCTGCTCGAGGCGCAACAGTTTCTGAAGGACGAGACCGGCTACCAGCGCATCCAGGGGACCAAGCCGCAGACGTTGTCGTACGGCTTGAACGATTCGCCGGCCGGCCTGGCGGCGTGGATCGTCGAGAAGTTCCGCACCTGGAGCGACTGCGGCGGCGACATCGAGCGCCGCTTCACCAAAGACGAGCTACTCACCAACATCATGCTGTACTGGGCGACTGAGACCGCCAACTCGTCGTGCCGCCTCTATTGCGAGACCGTGCGCGCCGACAAATTCCCGCCGACCAATTTTCGCGTCGAGGTGCCGACCGCCTGCGCCATCTTCCCGCGCGAGATCCTGCGTCCGCCGCGCGCCTGGGTGGAGAAGCTCTACAACGTCCAACACTGGACCCAGATGCCCGGCGGCGGCCACTTCGCTGCGATGGAAGAGCCGGGCTTGTTGGTCGACGATCTGCGCGCGTTCTTTCGGACGATTCGGTGGTCGTGAAACGGGGTCATGGCCAGGTTGTTAAGTTGTTAGGTTGTTCGTTGTTAGGTCTGAGAAAGACCGCTCGAACAACGACGCCCCGAAACCTAACAACGAACAACCTAACAACGAACAACCTAACAACGAACAACCTGCACTCTCACGCCCACGCCACCGCCACCTGCCGCGGCCCACTGTAGGGCAGGCGGCCGTGCGCGACGGAGTGATTGTCGATCGCCAGCACGTCGCCGCGTTGCCAGGGCGTGATGACGAGGTGGCGCCAGATGAGGTCGCGCACGTGCTCCATGTCGACGTCGGGGATCTCGCCGCCGTCGGCGTAGGTGCAGTGCATCGCTTGCTCGTCGCTGCCGCGCAGGCGGCGCTGCACGCCGACCATGGCGCGCGCGAACAGCGCCAGGGCGCGGTTCTTCAGGGTCGGACGCAGCGCCGCAATGCGGCGGTACTCGCCCGCTGCGGCGGAGAGGTGAAAGACCTGCGTGTGGTTGTGCCACACCGGCTCGCCGCTGCGCGGATGCGGGCGCATCACCGGCTGGCTGCTGATCAGACGCAGGCCGTCATTGGCGGTCCACTGCACCTCGAAGCCTTCGTCGCGGCACTTGGCTTCGACCACCGCCTTATCGGCGCTGAGAAACATCTCGTCCCAGCGCTTGAGTTGCCACAAATCGAGCTTTGAGCCGCCATGCGGACCGCTGTAGTTGCGCACGATGCGGATGCCGCCGCGCAGGAAACGCTCGCGCACGGCGCTATCGAGATCGCGCCACACGGCGCGGAAGTCGACCAGCGGCGTCTCGCCCATGTCCGGCCCGGGCGCCAGCAAGCAGCAGAAAAACACGCGCCGCGGCGGCGTGGCGACGAAGCTCATCTCGCAGTGCTGCGGAATCGGAAAGACCGGCGGCAGCTCGCTGGCGGTGAAGACGTAGTCGGTCAGCCCGTTGCGCGGCGAGGTGCCGAGATACTCGTTCTGCAGCTCATCATCGATGCTGCGCGCGACGCGCTCGAAGGTCGGTGCATCGAAAATGGGGAAGCCGCGCAGCAACAACGCGCCGTGTTCGGTCAGCCGTTCTTGTACCCACGCCGCGCCGTCGCGCAGCCAGGCGCACACACGCTCGACATCCGCATCGCCCGACGGTTCGATACACAGCGGCAGGTTCTCCTTCGACAAGACCTTGATGCGATAGTCGCTGCGCGCGCTCGCTGCTTCCAACATGGCGACCCCGAAGAAGAGCTCAACGCCGATGGATCCAGATGAAGCTGAAGACGATCAATCCGGAAGCCCCAGCGGCAGGGCGCGCAGCGGATCGACCGCAGGCCCTCGTGCCGCCCGAATTCCGGATTGATCTGCCGTCATCCGGCTTTGCCTGCGGACTTCCGTTTGGCGCTCTTGCGGCGCGGTGACGCGGCGCGCGCGGTGGTAGTTTTGCGCGCTCGGCGACGCTTCACCGCCGGCGGCGCGGGAGCCTCGATCAGGCCGGCGGCGACTTTAAGCTCGTCGAACGCGGCTTCGATGTCGAGCACGAAGTCGTGCAGGTCGGGCAGGAGATCCCATTCGCAGGTGAAGCCCCAGCACAGCTGGCCATCGTAACTGAACAACACGATGCCCAGGCACAGATAGTCGGTCAGCGGGATGAGGCCGTAGTTGTCGAGCATGCGCGCGCTCATCAGGTAGAGCGGCACCTGCGGACCCGGCACGTTGGTCACGACGAGATTGAAGGGCAGGGCGCGCATGACCATGCGCGAGGCGAGCGAGAGCAGGGTCGACGGCGTCCACTCGCCGACCTCGGACAGCACCTCGGCGCCCATCGCCTCTTTCGACTCCTTCAGATGGCCGGTGGTTTGGCTGATGCGCATCAGCGCCTCGCGCGGGTCGCGCGCGTCGAGCGGCATCGGCACCATCCAGGCCGAGACGCGATTGCCGAGCGTGCCGCGCTGATCCGTGCTGCGCACGCTGACCGGCGCCATGACGCGGAAGTCGAGCGTATCGACGTTGACCTTGTGCCGTTCGAGGAAGCGGCGCACGGCGCCGCTGACGGTTGCCAGCACGACGTCATTGAGCGTGCCGCCGAGCGCATTCTTCACCGCCTTGATCTCGCCGAGCGGCATGCGATGCCAGTCGAAACGGCGATGCGGTCCGATTGGCCGATTGAGCGGCGTCGACGAGACGGCGCGCATGCTGGTGCCGAACATGTCGCGGAAGGCGCGCACGCGGGCGCGCAGGTCGGAGCGCGGGTCCTGTACGTCGCGTACGGCTTGCTGCAGCGCGCCGCTGAGCTCGCGTGGCCAATGGGTGGCGCGCTCGACGGCCTCGGTCGCGAGATCCAAGCTGGTCGGTGCCGGGCGCGGCAGCCACTCAGGTGCGTCCTGGACCTCGTCGCTCGGTTCGAGCTGCAGCAAGACGTTGAGCAGATCGACGCTCGAGACGCCGTCGACCATGCAGTGATGGATCTTGCTGATCATGGCGAAGCGATCGCCGCCCTTGAGCCCCTCGACGAACCAGATCTCCCACAGCGGCTTCGAGCGATCGAGGTGCTGTGCCATGATGCGCGCCGCCAAGCGCTTGAGCTGCCGCTCGTCGCCCGGTTTCGGCAGGGCCGTGTGGCGCACGTGGTAGTGGATGTTGAAGTGCGGATCGTCGACCCAGATCGGTCGCCCCTGCAGCGGCAGCGTGGCGAGGCGCTGGCGATAGCGCGGGATCAGATGCAGGCGCGATGCGGCGTAGGCGCGGATGCGGTCGATGTCGAGCGCGCCGTCCGGCTGGATCAGATTGCCGCCGGTGAACATCGCCGTGCCGGCGATGTGCATCGGTTGATTCGGCCCTTCCATGATGAGGAAGGAGTTGTCGAGAAAGGTCAGATGATCGTAAGCGTAACGCGGCATGGCGTACATCCTCCGCGGCGCGTCTGCGCCGACCCCGCATCGGCGGGGGTCCCTGTGTAGGACGGCCCCGCTCGGCTGCCAAGCCCGGAGGTGGAAATGACCGCGGCTGACGCCAGGGCGGCGATCGAAGGGCTGATCTTTACCTATGCCGGGCGTATCGACAGCGGCGATTTGCGCGGTCTCGCCGAGCTGTTTCGCGACGCCGTCTATCGCGGTGCGCAGGGCGGAGAATACCGCGGCGCCGACGCCGTGTACGGCGTGCTGGCGAGCCGCGTCATGCTCTACGACGGCACGCCGCGCACGCGCCACGTCACGACGAATGTGATCATCGACGTCGACCTCGCCGCCGGCAGCGCGACTGCGCGCTCGTACTTCACCGTCATCCAGGCGGCCGACGGCGTGTCGCTGCAGCCGATCGTCGCCGGCCGCTACCACGACCGCTTCGCGTGCGAGGCCGGCACGTGGCGCTTCGCCGACCGGCTCATCTACATGGACCTGATCGGCGACCTCAGTCGGCATCTGCGCGCCGGCTGAAAGTCAAACGCGAATGATCCAAGACGAAAGATGAAGGCGAAAAGATGGGCGCGAGATAGTAGCGCAATCTACGTTCTCCGTCTCTCCCCGCCACGAGCGACGAAACGGCATCGACCACCGCGGCTTTCGTCTTTGGTCTTTGATCTTTAGTCTGCGCCGCACGATGCCGCGCCGCGCCTATCTCGGCCTTTGTGCCGCGAGCTTGTTCTGGGCGACGGCGTTCATCGCCGGCAAGGTCGTGCTGGCCGAGCTGACGCCGCTCACCGCCGCCGGTATTCGGCACTTGACCGCGTCGGTGCTGTTGTTCCCGTTCGCCTGGCGCGCGCGCCACCGCGCCAATCTGCGCGCCGTGCTGCTGCCGTTGGCGGTGATGATCGTCTGCGGCGGGGTGTTCTATCAGTGGAGCTTCATGGCGGCGCTGCAGCGCACCAGCGCGACCAACGCGTCGTTGCTGGTGGCGCTCAATCCGGCGTTCACCGTGCTGCTGGCGCCGCTGGTCGGCGAAGCGCTGACGCGTCGCGGCGTCGCCGGTGTGCTGGTCGCGTTGGCGGGCGCGGCGGTGGTCATCACGCACGGCGACCCGGCGGTGTTGGCCTCGTTGCTGCACGCGCGCAGCGGCGATCTGCTGGCCATTCTCGCCGCCGTGCTGTGGGCGTTGTTCAACGTCTGCTCGCGTCACGTCGTCGGCCACCTGCCGCACGCCATGACCAACGCGCTTTGTTACGGCATCGGCAGTGCGGTGATGCTGACGCTCGCCCTGCCCGAGGCCCCGTTCGCGCAGATCGTGCACGCCTCACCGTCGGCGCTCGCGGCCCTGCTGTCGATGGTCGTGTTGTCGTCGGTGCTCGCCGGGCAGTTCTTTCTCTACGGCGTGCACACCGTCGGCGTCGGCCGCACCGTGGTCTTCGTTTACCTGGTCCCGGTGATCACTGCGTTGCTGTCGGCCGTGTTCCTCGGCGAGCCGTTGCTCGCCGCGCAGGTCGCCGGCGGCGCGCTGGTCCTGGCCGGCGTCTGGATCACGACGCGCACCCCGGTGCGGCAGACGATCGAGACCGAGGAGCAGTTGGCGCTGGCGGCGGAAGCGGAAGGGTAGCGGGCGAAGCGACAGAGGACGAAGGGGCAGGGACCCAAAGACGGACCAAAGACCAAAGGACGAAAGACGAAGGATCGCCCTCGCGACGTGCGTGTCGACGATGTTCGGCTGGCGTCGATCGGACAGGGCCGGGCACACTGGCTGGCCGGCGGATCGGTTGCGCCGGCCGCCATGCCTGGTCTCGGCGCGTTGAGCGGCAGTGCGATCTGTGGTTTCTCAACCGCATGCCGGATCACTTCGCCGACAGCTTGATCGCCCGCACGCGCGAGCTCGGGCATCCATTGTGCGCCGGCCTGGATCCGCATCTGCCGCTCATCCCGCCGTTGTTCCGCCGCGCCAGCATGGCGCCGGCCGATCCGGCCACCGCCGAGGCGGTCGAGGCGTTCGTGCTCGCCGCACTGGATCGCCTGGCGGCGCACGTCGCCGTGGTGAAGCCGCAGAGCGCATTTTTCGAGTTGCTCGGTTGGCGCGGCGTGCAAGCGCTGGAGCGCGTCGTCGAGCAGGCGCGCCTGGCCGGCTGTCTGGTGATTCTCGACGCCAAGCGCGGCGACATCGGCACGACGGCCGCCGCGTATGCCGGCTGTCTCGACGACAGCGCGCCGATGCAGGTCGACGCGTTGACCGTCAACCCGTACCTCGGCCGCGACACCCTGGCGCCGTTCGTCGAGGCGGCCAGGGCGCACGGCCGCGGCGTCTTCGTGCTGACCAAGACGAGCAATGCGGGCTCGGCGGACCTGCAGGACCGCCTCATCGACGGCACGCCGTTGTATGCGCACGTCGCCGGCGGGCTGGCAGAAACGGCCGCCGCGCTGCGCGGCCCGGCGACCGGTTGGTCGTCGTACGGGATCGTCGCCGGCGCCACACATCCGGCCGAGCACGAGCGCCTGCGCACCGCGCTGCCGCACACGCTGTTCCTCGTCCCGGGCTACGGCGCTCAGGGCGGCTCGGCGGCTGACGCCGTGCGCGGCTTCGTCGCCGGTCCGAACGGCCGCGAGGGCGGCGTGGTGAGCTCGTCGCGCGCGTTGCTCTTTCCGCCCGACGGCCACACCGACGACCTGCGCACGTGGGAACGCGCCATCGATGCGGCGATCGAGCGAGCGGTGCATGAGCTCGGTGAGGCCGTGGCGTGACGGCCGGCGATCGGCGGTGTGAACGGCGCCGCCCAACGACACGAAAAACGGTGCAGTCGTGAGTGATCCCGCACAATCGTTTCAGAAGCCGACGGCCGTCGAACGCCTCTTCAACGCGGCGATCGGTGCGCTGGTGCGCCTCGGCATCGGCTTGCCGAACATGCGCGTGCTGGAGGTGCGGGGCCGCAAAAGCGGCACGCTGTACCGTCTGCCGGTCGACTTGCTGACGTTGGGCGGGAAGCACTACCTGGTGGCGCCGCGCGGCCGTGCGGCCTGGGTGCGCAACGCCGAAGCCGCGGGCGTGGTGACGCTGCGGCGTGGCGGTCGCCGCGGCGAGTATCGCGTGCGGCCGTTGTCCGAGGAGGAGAAGCCGCCGGTGGTCAAAGCGTACCTCGACGGCTTTCAGCGCGAGGTGCAGCAGTTTTTTCCAATCCCGGCCGGGTCGCCGGTCGAGGCGTTCGCGCCGCTCGCGGCGCGCTATCCGGCGTTCGAGCTCACGCTTGTCGGCTGACCGAAGGCCGCAGCGCACGGCGATCATCACCGGCGGCGCCTCGGGCATCGGCGCCGCGCTCGCCGAAGCGCTGGGGCGCCGCGGCGTGGCGCTGTGGCTCGCCGACCGGCAGGGCGCGCTGGCCGAGGACCTCGCCGCGCGGACTCGCGCCACCGGCGGTGTCGCGACCGCCGTCGAGTTGGACGTGCGCGACGCCGACGCATTCCGCGGCGTGGTCGAAGAGGTGATCGGGCACGCCGGGCGGCTCGACTACCTGTTCAACAACGCCGGCATCGCAATTACCGGCGAGGCCAGCGAGCACAGCGCGGCGGATTGGACCAACATCGTCGACGTCAACCTGCGCGGCGTCGCCAATGGCATCCAAGCCGCCTATCCGGTGATGATCCGGCAACGCTTCGGCCATATCGTCAACACCGCATCGATGGCGGGCCTGATCCCGATGCCGATGCAGATCGGTTACAGCGCCACCAAGTTCGCCGTCGTCGCGTTGTCACGCGTGCTGCGCATGGAGGCGAAGCTGCACGGCGTCCAGGTTACGGTCGTCTGTCCCGGCGCCGTGCGCACGCCGATTCTCTACGGCGGCCGCTACGGCCGCTTCACCGCGAGCCTGGACGAGCGGGTCTTGGCCCCGGTGGTCGAGCGCTTGCGCCCGATGGACGCGGCGCCTCTCGCGCGCCGCATCCTGGCCGGGGTGGAGCGCAACCGTGCGGTCATCGTCGAGCCGGCCTGGTGTCGCGCGCTGTGGTATCTGGCGCGCCTATCGCCCGCGCTGGCGGACCGCGTCTCGGCGCTGCTGCTGACCCAGGTGCGGCGCCACGTCGCGGCGCGCGAGCCCGCCGATCTGCCGAAGCAGCCCTCCTGAAAGGATTTGCCTAGGAATGCTGTCAGCGATCAGCCGTGAGCGGTCAGCCAAAGCGCGGCTTCTTGCAGCCGAAGTTGTTCGCTGGCGGCTGACAGAAATTGGTCGGGCAAAGCCGTCATGACGGCGTTTGTCGGAGAAGGGGCATGAAGGTCACCGGCAGCTTGGAGTTCACCATCATCGAACACGAGGCGGAGCGCGTCGTGTCGGAAATGCCGGTCGCTGCCGGGGTCAAGAATCCGTTTGGCGTCGTCCATGCCGGCGCCATACTGTGGTTCGCCGACGTCACCGCGACGCGCCTGGCGATGGGGCGGGGGCAATGGTCGGAGGGCATGAAGGGCTTTCCGCTGGCCATCACGCTCAACGCCAACTTCGCCGCCAACCAGAGCGACGGGTCGTTCAAGGCGGTGTCGACCTTCGTCAAGCGCGGGCGTACCGTCATGATCGTGCGCACGCTGGTCACCGGCGCGGGCGACAAATTGATCGCCGATGTCACCACCAATCACGTGCTGTCGAAATGAATCGACTGTGGCGGGCCGCGTGAGCGGGCGCGCATAGGGAGGTCGCGCATGTGTCGCAACATCAAGACGCTCTTCAACTTCGAGCCGCCGGTGAGCGAGGCGGAGGTGCGCGCGGCAGCGCTGCAGTTCGTGCGCAAGATCAGCGGCTTCAACAAGCCGTCGAAAGCCAACGAGCACGCCTTCGCGCACGCGGTCGACGAGATCGCGCACATCGCCGGCCATTTGCTCGACTCGCTGGAATCGAACGGCCTGCCGAAGAATCGCGACGACGAGGCGGCCAAGGCGAAAGCCCGTGCCGTGCGTCGCTTCGCCATCCCGAGCCGCTGACCTGAGCTCGCACGCGGCGCGTTCGCGCTCGCTGCATCGACCGTGTGCCGTTCCGTGCCGCAGCGGATGCGGTGTCGGTCCCGGCGCGCTGTCGTTGGCGCAGTGGCCGTGGCCGACTACTTTCGCGGCGCCTGGTTCGCTATGGACCAGCCGCAATGTCCGACGCGCCGATCACGCATCGCTCCGTGCAGGCCAACGGCCTGCGCTTTCATGTCGCCGAATGCGGCGCGGGCGACCGGCTGGCCCTCTGTCTGCACGGCTTCCCGGAGTGCTGGTTCTCGTGGCGCCAGCAGCTGCCGCTCCTGGCGCGGCTCGGGTACCGTGCCTGGGCGCCGGATCTGCGCGGCTACGGCGACAGCGATCGGCCGCCGGCGATGCGGGATTACGCGATCGAGAACCTGATGGACGATGTCGCCGGCTTGATCGACGCGGCGCAGCCGCGCGAGACGATCCTGTTGGCGCACGACTGGGGGGCGATCATCGCCTGGTGGTTCGCCATCCGCCAGCTACGGCCGCTGCAGCGCCTGATCATCATGAACGTGCCGCACCCGGCGCCGTTCGCGCGCGAGCTGCGCACGTGGAAGCAGATTCGCAAATCCTGGTACGGTTTCCTGTTCCAGATCCCGCGTCTGCCCGAGGCGATCATGCGCGCCGGCAACTACCGCGCCGTCGGCGACGCGTTCCTCACCAGCGCGGTCGACAAGTCGCGCTTTCCGCCCGAGGTGCTGCAGGTCTATCGCGACAATGCCGCGCGCCCCGGCGCCTTGACCGCCATGATCAATTACTACCGCGCCATCGCGCGCGGCGGCGGCGGTGAGCGCCAGCGCCGGCTCGGCTACGGCATGATCGAAATCCCCACCCTGATGATCTGGGGCGAGGAAGACGTCGCACTGCGCAAGGAAACCACCTACGGCACCGATCGATACGTGCGCGACCTGACGCTGCGCTACCTGCCGGGCGTGTCGCATTGGGTGCAGCAGGAAGCGCCGGAAGCGGTGAACGCGATGCTCGAGGCATGGCTGAGCGGCGAGACTGTGCCCGAATATCGCGACGTGTCGCCGGGAATTGCGTGACCGGTGACCGGTGACCGGCTACGGGTCAGCTGCGCCGTATCGGGCGTCACTTGCCTGGAATACTGACGCAACAAGTTGACGACGCGTTCATTCTCTTTACCGGTCACTGGCCGCCGGTCACGCAGTTGGTCCAACGGAGTGACTTATGAATGACAAGACCGTCCTCATCACCGGCGCGACCTCCGGTATCGGCCGGGCGACCGCCTTGGGCTTGGCCAAGCAGGGCGCCGCTGTGGTGTTGATCTGCCGCGACCGCGGCAAGGGCGACGAGTTGGTGAACGAGCTGCGTGCGGCCGGCGCAGCCGATGCCGCGTTGATCGTCGCGGATCTGTCGGTGCAGGCCGAGGTGCGGCGCGCGGCGGCGGAATTTCTCGCCAGCGGCCGGCCGCTGCACGTGCTGATCAACAATGCCGGTGTGGTGAATTTGCACCGCACCGTCACCGCCGATGGCTTGGAGACTACGTTCGCGGTCAACCACCTGGCGTATTTTCTCCTCACCACGCTGTTGCTCGATCGCCTGCGCGCCAGTGCGCCGGCGCGCATCGTCAACGTCTCGTCCGACGCGCACAAGTTCGCGCCGATCGATTTCGACGATCTGCAGAACGAGCGCCGCTACGGCGTCATGCGCGTCTACGGCCAATCGAAGCTGGCCAACATTCTCTTCACCGTCGAGCTGGCGCGGCGTCTGGCGGGCAGCGGCGTGACAGCCAACAGCCTGCACCCGGGTGCGGTGGCCACCGGTCTGGGCAAGAACAACGGCGGCTGGGCGCGCGGCTTGATCACCTTGCTGAAGCCCTTCTTCAAAACGCCCGACGGCGGCGCCGCCACCTCGCTATATCTCGCGACCTCGCCGGCGGTGGACGGCGTCAGCGGCAAGTACTTCGTGCGCTGTCGCGAGAAGCAGCCGTCGCGTGCCGCGCAGGACCTGCACGCGGCCCAACGGCTGTGGTCGGCCAGCGAGGCGTTGACCGCCGGCACGCCGGGCTGAGCGTCGCGCACATCATCGAGACGCGTTTTTCAAGTCCGATTCGCAGGTGGCGGCGCGCGCAAAACGTTCCATTGTGCGACGTCCCCGTTGTTCCTGCCGACGCAGTGTGTGAGACTGGGTCGATTGTCGACCGAACTCCTTCCTGAGCAACTCGAGGCCCTGGAGCGTGAGCTGGCGGAGTTTCCGCCCGGCGCGCGCGCGCGCGGCCTCGACTATGCGGACGACGGGCGCGTGACCGAGCTGCACGTCGATGGGCACGGGATCGCCGCTGTCGTGCACGGCACGCAGCCGTACGAGACCGCCTGGCATTGGAACGGCGACGGCGCGTGGTCGCACCGCTGCAGCTGTCCGGTCGGGTCGCAGTGCAAGCACGCCGTCGCGGTCGCCTGCGCCGTATTGGACGGCGACGACAGCGGCGAGGAAAGCGCGCTGGAGCCGATCGTGCGCCTGCGCGAAGGGCGCGCGCGCTGGGAGCGCCAGGCGGCGCTCGATGAGCTGCTGGTCGGCGCGCCGAGTGCCGGCCTTTCTCCGTATGGTCCGCCGCTCGACGCCTTGCTGCGCGAGCCCGATCCCGACGTGCGCTGCTGGCGGTTGGCCGAGGCGATCGCGGCGGAGACGCAGGGCTGGGTGCCGGAAGGGTTGAAGCCGTATCGGCAGCGCGGCGACGTCGCCGACCGCTTCCACGATCGCGAGCGCGCCGCGACCGCCGCGGCCTTGCTCGAATGGGCGCGCCGGCGTGGCGGCGCCGCGCCACGCCGGCTGCGCGTCGTGTTCGATCTGATCGTGCCGCCGAACGAGACCGAGCCGGCGCTGGTGTTCGAGACGCGCCTCTCGACACCGCGCCTGCACGACGCGCCGCGCACGGTGGGCCAGGTGCACGGCTTGCGCACCGAGACGCTGCGCGATCCGACGCTGTTCCCGCCCGAGCAGAGCAGCGTGCTGGCCTGGCTGGCCGACGCGGTGCAGTCGGCAACCAGCGACTGGAACGCCACGACGCTGGCCGTCCCGCAGCGCGCCTCACTGCTCGAGCGCGCCACGGATGCCGGCATCGCGTACTGGAGCACCGAGCTCGATGCCGAGCTGGCGGCGCGCGGCGGCATCACGCCCGGCGCGGCGGTGCGCATGAGCACGCGCAACGTCCGCCTGGTGCCTGCGTGCGTCACACGCGACGGCGAGCTCGACCTCGAATTGCGCTTGCGCTGGCCCGACGGGCGCGAGCACGGGCTGAGCGAGGTGCTGTATCTCGGCTCCGCCATCGGGCTCGGCCGCTATGGCAGCCTGGTGATCGCCGGCGGCGAGGCCTACGTCGTCGCGGAAGAGCCGCCGGCGCAGCTGCGCCAGCGCTTCGCCGCGCAGGGGCCGCTGCGCGTGCCGAGCAGCGAGCGCGTCGAGGTCGTCGGGGCGCTGGCGGAGTCGTTCCCGCACCTGCGCACGACGCTGTCGGCGCATACGCACGTTCACGCCGTCGCGCCGTCGGTGGCGCTCGATCTGCGCGCCGACGACTGGCTGTGCGTGCGCGCCTTCGCGCGCGGCGGCGACGGGCCGTGGAATCCCGGCGCACCCGACGCGAGCGATGAGCCGTTGTTCGAGCTCACGCCGGGGCGTGGCTGGGTGCGCGCGCACGGTCGCGCGCAGGCCGACGATCGGACCTACGCCGCGATCATCGATGAGCAGGCGCTGCACGGCGTGCGGCAGGGCGACCCGGTGACGGCGCCGCACGGCGAGGTGGCGGGCGCGCCGGCCGAGACGCCGCAGGACATCTGGCTGGAGCTGCCCGATCCACAGGCGGTGGAGCCGGTATCGGAATGGTTGCGGCGCCTGCCACTCGCCGATGCGGAGCGCGCCGGGCTCGACGGGCCGGCCGAGGGTTGGTGGATGCGCGCCGGCAAGCGCGCGCTCGAATCGCTCGCCGAGGCGTGGGACGAGCGCCCGCCGGGCGTGGCGTTCTTCGGCACCGAGCGGCTGCGCCGCCTGCTCGGCGCGGCGCATGGCAGCGGACCGAAACTGCGCGTGCGCGCCAGCGGCGTCGACTGGCTGACCGTCTCGGCCGACTGGGAAGCCGAAGGCCTGCGCTTGAGTGACGCGGATCTGACCGCGCTGCGCTCGGCGACCGGCCGCTTCGTCAAGCTCGACGCCGGCTGGGTGCGACGCGACGTCATCGAGGAGCACGACGAAGCCGCCGAGCTGCTGGCCGACCTCGGCATCGCGCTCGACGCCGGCGAACAGCGCCTGGGGGTCTGGCAACTCGCCGGCGCCTCCGAGCAGGGCCTGGCGCATCTCGAACGCCTCGGCGTCGATCAGGAGACCTTGGCGGCGCTCGATGCGCTGCGCGCCCGCATCGCCGCCTTCTCTGGCGTGCCGGAGATCCCGCTGCCGGACGGCTTGACCGCGACCTTGCGCCACTACCAGCGCCAAGGGCTCGACTTCCTCGCCCACACCGGCGCGCTCGGCCTCGGGGCGGTGTTGGCCGACGACATGGGCCTCGGCAAAACCGTACAGGCGTTGGCCTGGCTGCTGCACCTGCGCCGCACCGAGCCGGACAACGGTCCGGCGCTGGTCGTCTGCCCGGCGTCGGTGGTGCACAACTGGGTGCGCGAGGCGGAGCGCTTCGCGCCCGAGCTGCGGGTGCTGCTGCTGACCAGCGGCAAGGAGCGCCACGCGTTGCGCGACGCGATTCCGCAGCACGACCTGCTCATCACCACCTACGCGCTGCTGCGCCGCGATGCGGACGATTGGCGCGACGTCGAGCTCGGCGCCGCCATTCTCGACGAGGCGCAGTTCATCAAGAATCCCGACGCGGCGGTGTCGCGCGTCGCGCTGTCGCTGCAGGCCAAGCACCGCTTGGCGCTGACCGGCACGCCGCTGGAGAATCGCGCCCTCGACCTGTGGAGCATCATGCAGTTCGTCAACCCCGGCTATCTCGGCGGACGCGCCGCCTTCGTGCGTGCCGTCGACCGCGCCGACGCGCCGCCGCACATGCGCATGTTGCTGGCGGCCAAGTTGCGCCCGGTGCTGCTGCGCCGCACCAAGGCGGCGGTGGCACCCGAGCTGCCGCCGCGCATCGAAGAGCGCCGCGACTGCGAGCTCAGCGCCGAGCAGCGTCAGCTATACGTTTCCGAATTGCGCAAGAGCCGGCAGCTGCTCGCCAAGGCGAGCACGCCCGAGCGTTTCGCGCGCGAGAAGCTGTCGATCCTGACCGCGCTGACGCGTTTGCGGCAGATCTGCTGCCATCCGGCGCTCGCCGGCGGGCGCGCGGATCTCGACTCCGGCAAATTCGAGGCGCTGTTCGAGCTGCTCGAGCCGCTCCTCGCCGAAGGCCACAAGGTGCTGGTGTTCTCCCAGTTCGTGCAGTTGCTCAAGCTGCTCGGCACGGCGCTCAAGGCGCGCGGCATCAAGTTCCACCAGTTGACCGGCGCGACCACCAAGCGCGAGCAGGTGGTCGCGGCGTTCCAGGACGATCCCGATCCGTGCATCTTTCTCATCTCGCTGCGCGCCGGCGGTACCGGTCTCAATCTTACCGCGGCCTCCTACGTCGTGTTGTTCGACCCCTGGTGGAACCCGGCGGTCGAAGCGCAGGCCATCGACCGCACGCACCGCATCGGCCAGGACCGCACCGTCATCGCCTACCGCATGCTGGCGATCGGCACGATCGAAGAGCGCATCTGGGATCTGCAGCAGCGCAAGGCCGCGCTGGTGCGCGACGTTCTCGGCGAGGGCGGCTTCGCGCGCACCCTGACCAAGGACGACCTCGAATATCTGCTTGCCGACGTCACCGCGGCGTAGAGAATGGTCGGACCAAAAAGGCCCAAGACCAAAGACTAAGGACAAAGGATCCAAGACCGAAAGTCGAAGATGACGTACGGGGGGAATCGACCGCACACCGCGCCGCGCGCGGCGCGGCAGCGGGGTGCCTATGTGCTGGTCGTTGGCGCTCTCGTCTTTGGTTTTGTGTCTGTGGTCTTCCTCTCTGCCGCGTCGGCGCGCTGCACCGGCGATTGCGACGGCGACGGTACGATCGGCATCGACGAGTTGGTGGTGGGCGTGCAGATCGCGCTCGGCGACGCGCCACCGTCGTCGTGCAACAAATTTCCGGCCTGCGACGTCGGGCCCGTGTGCGTCGCCGACTTGATCAAGGCCGTGCGCCAGGCGCTCAACGGGTGTCCGGTGGTGACGCTGCCGCCGATCGTCTCCGCCGATCCCGCCGAGGGCGCCGCGAATGTGCCGCGCAGCACGTGGATCCGCATCGAGCTGGCCGAGCCGATCGATCCTGAGGATCTCGCCGGCCAGGTCGCGGTGCAGTGCGGCAACGCCGCCGCCAGCACGGCGGCCAGCGTGACGCCGCTGGCGCCGAACATCGTGCTGCTCAACCCGGCCGAGATCGCGCAGCTGCAGCCGGGCGCCGCGTGCACCGTGCGCCTCGCCAATCTCGCGCTGCACTTCACGGTCGCCGCGGCCGGCGCTCCGGCTACGGTGCTCTATGATCGCGACGACGCGCGCCGCCTGGCGCCACTGCCCGACGACGTGTTTACCGTCGCAGAGGCGACGGCCACCGGCCTGCGGCTCAACGTGCCGTTGCCCGAGGGGCCGGCCGATCTGCAACAGATTTTCAACGGCCTGCTGCCGGAGACCAACAAGCTCGATGGTTTCAGCCCGATCGCGCACTGGGTAATCGAGCTGTCGGACGCGGTCGACCCGACGTCTTTGCCGCTGACGCCCACCGCGTCGCTCGATCCGCTGGCCAGCGTGCGGTTGCTCGATCTGAGCGCCGCGCCGCCGCACCGCGTGCCGTTCCGCATAGAGCCGCGCACCGATCAGAGCGTCATGGGCGTAACCACGCATTCGCTGCTGCTCTATCCCTCGATCCCGCTCGAGCCGACGCACCAGTTCGGCCTGATCATGACGCGTCGCGTGCTGGCCGATGCGACGCGGCCGTTCGAGGCGGCGCCGTACTTCGCGCGTTGCCGCAACGCGGGCGACGACGACGATGCGCGCTGCCGGCGCGTGCGCGATCTGGTGCGCGAGGTGCTCGCGGCGGTTCCCGACGACGGCAGCCCGCGCCTCGACGCCGAGGAGATCGCGCTGGCGCTACGCGTCACCGTGCGCTCCACCGACGACATCCCGCGCGATCAGCTGGCGGTGCGCGAGCAGGTGTTTGCCGCCGCGCCGGCGGCGATCACCATCACCAGTGTCGAGGCCGGCGGCGGTGGACAGGTCGCGGCGATCGTCCACGGCACCTGGCAGGCTCCCGACTGGCGCGACGAGGACGGCTACTTCGTGCGCGACGCGGCCGGCGCGCCGGCGCAAACGATGACCAAGGCGGTGCCGTTCACGCTCGCCCTGCCGGAGGCGGCGCTGTCGGGCCCGGTGCCGATCATCATGTACCAGCACGGCAATCCCGGCAGCAGCGAGGCGGAGGTGCCGAGCGCGGCGCGGCGTTCGCTGGCCGGCGAGGGCTTCGCGGTCATCGGCTTCACCGATACGCTGAATCGCGAGCTCAGCGCCGGCATCACCGACCGCGACCAAGCGGTGTTGGCGCAGGTGACGCCGGTCCTGCAGGGCATTCTCACGCACGCCAAGATTCCCGATTTCTGGGCCGAGACCCGCGCCGAGCAGCTCGCCTTCATCCGCATGCTCGACGGGTTGGGGACGCTCGACGTCCTGCCGCTCGGCGCGCCGGACGGCATTCCCGACATCGATCCCAATTTGCCGCGCGGCTATCTCGGCATCAGCGAGGGCGCCAACAACGGGCCGGGCATCGTGCCGTACGCGCCGGAGCTGCGCGCTGCCGCGCTGGTCGCCGGCGGCGCGCGCCTCGGCGAAGTGCTGATCTACCAGTCGGCCGATTTGTTCCTGACCGTGCTCGGCGCCGTGTTCCCCAGCCTGACGCCGACCGAGCTGTGGGTCGGCGTATCGCTGTTCCAGCACATTTTCGACGGCCAGGACGCGCACAATCATGCCCGCTTCATCTATCGCGCGCCGGTCAGCGCCGGCGGCACGACGCGCAAGGCGAGCGTGCTGCTGATCGAAGGGCTGAACGACACGCTGGTGCCGAACCACGCCACCGACTCGCTCGCCTGGGGCTTGTTGCCGCTGCCGCATCTGGCACCGGTGCAGCGCCCGGTGCCGTTTCTCGACGTCGTCAGCGGGCCGCTCAGCGGTAACGTCGACGCCGACACCACCGCCGGCTTTTTCCAGTATGTGCCGACCGGCGTGCCCGGTATCGACCCGACACCCGGCTGCGCCGTGCTGGCGCCGTCGAGCGCCAGCGAAGGCCATTACTGCGCGCAAGGCGCCGCCGAGTCGTTCCACCAGCGCGCCGTCTTCTTCAAAACCGCGCTGAGCGGCACGCCGCTGATCATCAATCCCTTCGATGGTGCCGCCGATCTGAGTCTGTCGGCGAGTGACGCGCGGGTCCGGTAGGGGAGGAAGACGGGGTTAGGGGTTGAGGGGTTGGGGGTTGGGGGTTGGGGCAGAAAGAGTAACGTTACGCCCCAACCCCTCAACCCCCAACCCCGTCTTCCCTCAGATCTCCACCTGCACGCCGACCTCCAGGATGCGCTCGCGAGGCAGGCGGTAGTTGGCGGTGGCGGGATAGGCGTTGCGCGACAGGAAGGCGTAGAGGCGCTTGCGCCAGCGCGCCATGCCGCGGCGGCCGGCGAGCGGGATGACGCGCACACGGGCCAGAACGTAGGTGAGATCGTCGCAGGTGATCGGCGCGCCTTGCGCGGCGGCGTCGCGCAACAGGCGCGGCACGTTGGGGCGCTGCATGTATCCGTAGCGCGCCGTGATGCCGTAGAGGTCGTCGGCGTAACGTACGACGACGAAGCGCGTCGGATCGTTCTCGCTGATGCGCGGCAGCGGGTCGGTGCGCAGCGTCAGCACGACGACGACGCGATGCAGTGCGCGGTTGAGCGTCAGGATGTGCAGCAACGGGCGCGGCACGCCGCTGCTGCGCGTCAGGTAGACCCCGGTGCCGGCGACGCGCACCGGCGCCTCGGCGGCGAGGTGCTGCTGCAGCTCGGTTTCCGCCATGCGGTCGAGCGCGATGTTGACCAGATCCTGGCCGCGCGTCCAGGTCGTGAACACCAGGTAGCCGCATGCCGCGACGAGCAGCGGCACCCAGCCGCCGTGATCGATCTTGACCAGATTGGCGCCGAGGAACGACAGGTCGATCGGCAGGAACACCAGCCCGAGCAGCAGCGCCCGCGGCCAGCCCCAACGGCCGCTGAAGTAGACGGTGGCCAACAGCGTGGTGAGGCTCATGGTGCCCGACACGGCAACGCCGTACGCGCCGGCGAGCGCGTCGGTCGAGCCGAAGTGCAGGACCAAGGCGACCGCGGCGACGAACAGCAACGCATTGACGAATGGCACGTAGACCTGGCCCTCTTCGTCGGCCGATGAGTGGCGCACGTCGACCCGCGGCGCGAAGCCGAGCTCCAGCGCTTGCGCGGTGAGCGAGAAGGCGCCGGAGATCACCGCCTGCGAAGCGATCACCGCCGCCAGCGTGGCGAGCACGACCAGCGGCAGCAGCGCCCACTCGGGCGCCTGGCGGTAGAAAGTGTGATGCACGGCACTCGGATCCTGCAGCAGCATCGCCGCCTGGCCGAAGTAGTTGATCGATACCGCCGGCAGCACGACGGCGAGCCAGGTGAGGCGAATCGGCCGCGTGCCGAAGTGGCCGAGATCGGCATAGAGCGCTTCGCCACCGGTGACGGCGAGGAAGACGCTGCCCAGGATGAGAAAGCCGCTCCAGCCGCCGCTGGCGAGAAAGCGTGCGCCATAGTGCGGGCTGAAAGCCTGCAGGACCTCGGGAGCGCCGACGATCCAGCGCATGCCGAGTAGCGCCAGCACGGCGAACCACAGCAGCATGACCGGGCCGAAGACGGCGCCGACCGCGCCGGTACCGCGGTATTGGAACCAGAACAGCCCGACCAGCACCGCGATGGTCAACGGCGCGGTGAACGTGGCGATCGCCGGCGTGGCGATCTTGATGCCCTCGACCGCGCTCAGCACCGAGATCGCCGGCGTCAGCATGCCGTCGCCGTACAGCAGCGCCGCGCCGAACAGGCCGATCGCCACCAGCACGCGACGCGTCCGCGAGTCGGGCGCGACGCGCTGCGTCGCCAGCGCCATCAGTGCCAGAATGCCGCCCTCGCCGTTGAGGTCGGCGCGCATGACGAAGACGATGTACTTGATCGTCACCACCAGCAGCAGCGCCCAGATGATCAGCGACAGCACGCCGAGCACATTGTCGCGCGTCGGCGGCACCGCACCGCTGCCGGCGAAGCAGACGTGCATGGCATACAACGGGCTGGTGCCGATGTCGCCGAACACCACGCCGAGCGCAGCCAGTGCCAGGGCGGGAGCTCGCTGTCCCTGCCGGTCGCGCGCCACGCGCCGGTCAAAGCAGATGCGGGGGCGAAGCGGAAGGCGATTGCCATCGCGCCGAGCGACGCAAGACCGAAGACCAAAGATGCAAGGCTGCCGTTGGGCGACTGCCACGTCTCGAATCGAACGCCTCGGACTGCTGCGCGCCACGGGATGCGATCAGGCCCGCAGTCTTTTTCTCTGGTCCACCGTCTTTTGTCTTTAGTGCCTCGCCTTGCTAGCCGAGACGCATGAGCCAAGGGTCGACCGGCAACGTCATCGCGGCGTTGGCCAGCTTCTTCATCCCCGGCTTGGGGCAGCTGCTGCAGGGGCGTCTACTGGCGGCGGGGATTCAGTTTGTGTTCGCCGCCGTGCTGTGGGTGGTGTGGCTCGGGTGGATCGTGCACATCTATTCGATTTGGGATGCGGCGCGTTTTGTGCCGCCGGGAGGTGGCGCGTGACCATGCCGAGCATCGAGACTCCGTCGCAGCTGCCGCCGCCGCCCGCCAAGCGCAGCCACATCGAAGAGATCGTGCTGGTGCTGCTGCTCATCCTGTCCGGCGTCGGCGTGGTGATTGCCGACCGCTGGCCGGAGCGCGCCTTCCGCTTCTGGCTGTGGGTGACGCCGATCTACGGCATCGTCAGCACGGCGGCGGCCTGGAGCCGCTCACAGCGGCGCGGCGAGCCGGTCGGCAGCATCGTGCCGACGCAGATCGTCCACTGGCTCGGCGCCATCGGCTGCGTCTGGCTGATTTACGTGTTGCTGGTCTTTGGCCGCATGAACAACGAAGCGGCCGGCAGCGCGACGCTGGTGGTGCTGGCGCTGGCAGCGTTCCTCGCCGGCGTCTACTCCGACTGGCGCATCTCCGTGCTCGGCATCGTGCTCGGCCTCGCCTCGGTCGGCTTCGCCTACGTCGAGAGCGTCGCCCTGATCGTCGTGCCGCTGCTCGCCGTCGCCCTGATCGGATTGGTGCTGTACATCCGCCGCGCGTGAAGGGGGAGGGAACTTCCTCCCCAACCCCTCAGCCCCGTTCCGTTAACAGCCGGTCAGCGCGGCATTGACCGCCGCGATCAGCTCGTTGATCGCGACGCTGCCGCTGCCGTCGGCATCGATGGCTGCGCAGGCGCTGAGCGGGCTGGTGCCGAGCGCGATGTTGACGCCGAGGATGAGCTCGTTGATGGCGACGCTGCCGTCGCCGTTGCAGTCGCCGGCGCAGCTCAGCGGCGCCGGCGTCGGCAGCGCCAGGTCGACGAGATCAGGCAGCGGCTGATCACCGCTGACGCGCGCTTGCACGGCGGCGCGATGTGTCGCGCTGGCGTCGCTCGGATCAGTGAAGGCGGTGAGCGCCACGGCCAGCACGCCGCCGCCGCTGCTGTTGGGCGAGATCGTCACCACCGAATGCGGCGAACCGGCGTTGGCGGCATTGAACATCGATTGCTGCGGAACCGCCGTGTCGAGGCGCGACAAATCGGTGATGAGGATCTCCGGGATGCTGCGCGTGAACGACAGCTCCTGGCCGAATTCGTTGCTCACCACCAAGTTGACGGTGGCTTGCGCGCCGCCGAGGCTGGGCCGCGAGCTGCAGGTGGCCAGCGCGATCAGCGTGCTGGTCGTGCGCTGCACGGCGCTGTCGGCGCCGAGATCGATGACCGCGTCGTCGAGCAGCAGCGGAAGCTCGCTCTGCGTCGGGCAGGCGGCGTACTCGGCTTGCGCACCGCCGAGCACCAACACTTCTGGTGCGTCGGCGCTGGCGCCGGTGCCGGCGAAGCCGATGGCGGCATAGCTGGCGCTGTCGACCGGCGCGCTGTGCTCGACCGTGGCGACGCCGATCAATACGTCGGCGGCGCTCGGCGTGCCGTCCGTCTGCGCGCTGACGCAACGCAGCGTGCCGCTGAACGGCGTCACCGGCACCGCCGGGATCGTCCCGCTGTTGTCGCCGGCGATCGGCAGTGAGGCCAGACCCGCGCCGGCGCGCCAGCGCAGCGGCTGCGCCGGCGTCAGCGTCACGACGAAGCCGGACTCGGCGGCGGCCGACAAGCTCGCATCGATGTAGACGCAACGCACCGACTGGGCGGCGGCGCCGGTATTGGTCAGCTGCACGACCGTATCGACGCCGGCGGTGGCGTCGACGCTGACCAGTGGGAACACCAGCAATGATGCCGGCGCTTCGCTCGACGGCAGCGCGCGGGCGGTGCCCGCCAATGGCATGACGATCGCCGCCACGGCGCAGAGCGCGCGCAGGCCGCGCGGTAGCCGCATGCGCCGCCTCATGGACGCACCGTCGGCACGATGATGACGTCGTCCCCGTCGGCGGCGCCGCTGCGCTGCGGGTTGAGCGCGGCGCGGCTGACCACCGGACCGCCGGCGCTGGCGTGACGCTCCGTTTCGGCGACGACGACGAAGCCGCCCTGGCCCGCGGCGGGGCGCAAGGTGGTGGTGGCGTAATCGCTGCCCAGCGTCTCCACCGTCAGCGCGCCGCTGCCGACGTCGGCCAGCGCCAGATCCGCCCAACAGGTGACCTCGGAAGACGCGGTGAAGTGCTGCTCGAAGGCGTTGGTGACGTCGAAGTCGACCGTCACCGCCGCCGCCACTCCGTCGCGCACGTTCTGCGAGCACGGCGCGATCGCCAGCCGCGTGCTCAGCGCCGAGCCGGCGCCGAGTTGCTCGTCGACCGCGCCGTCGGCCGGATGCGTGACGATCCATGCGGCCGGGCAGGCGTCGTACTCGGCGCCGATGAAGCACGTATCGGACGGTTGGCCGCCGATGCACAGCACCTCGTCGTTGTCATTGAAGCCGGCGCCGCGCAGGCCGACGGCGGCGTAGCCGGCGACCTCGCCATCGGCCAGCGTCACCACGGTGGCGTGCCCGGCCAAACGGTCGTCGCCGGTCGGCGCGCCGCCGGCGTCGACGACGACGCACAACAGCTCGCCGCGCAGGCCGGCCGGTGCGGCCGGCACGGCCGCGGTGGTGCCGTCTTCCGCCGCGGCGCGGCCGCGGCTGGCGTTCCACAGCAGCTCTTGCCCGGCCTGCAACTCGATCGCGAAGCTCGTCGCCTGCCAACCCTGCGGCCCATCGATATAGCTGCACTGCGCGTTGGCGCGTCCGGCGCCCGCGTTGCTGAGCTGCACGATGGTGTCGGCGCTGCTGTCGGCGACGATCTTCGGGTAGATCAGAATCGACGCCGCGCGCTCCGTCGTCGTCTGCGCGTTCGCCGCCGTGGCGAGCGCGACCGCACTGGCCAGCATGGCCAGCGCGAGGCGTGCCCGATGGCTCGTGAGGGCGTGCAGCGACAGCATAGTGAGCGATGGACCGTCATCTTTTAGATACCTGAATTCTCTGATTCGCAAGCGCGCTTGCCGCATCTGGGCGGTGTTCGACTTGAGCCCGACCAGCGCAGCGCCTAGAGCAGACGACGCGTCGCCAGAGGGGCCGCGCCGAATCACATGCTTCCATCCGACACGCCACAGCGGCCGAGCTTCGGCGAAGCACTGCGCTTCTGGACCAAGCTCGGCTTCATCTCGTTCGGCGGCCCCGCCGGACAGATCGCCATCATGCATCGCGAGTTGGTCGAGCAGCGCCGCTGGATCGGCGAGGAACGATTTCTGCACGCGCTCAACTTCTGCATGCTGCTGCCCGGCCCCGAGGCGCAACAGCTGGCGACGTACATCGGCTGGCTACTGCACCGCACGGCCGGAGGGTTGGTCGCAGGCGGGCTGTTCGTCTTGCCGTCGATCTTCATTCTGATGGCGCTGTCGTATGTCTACGCCGCGTACGGCACGGTCGGCGCCTTGGCCGGCGTGTTGGGCGGATTCAAGCCGGTCGTCGTGGCGCTGGTCATCGAGGCGGTGCTGAGGATCGGCGGCCGCGCCATCAAGCAGCCGGAACATTGGGCATTGGCCGCAGCCGCGTTCGCCGGCATCTATCTTCTACACCTGCCGTTTCCGCTCATCGTCGCCGCCGCCGCCGTGTGCGGCTTGCTGCTGCCGCGTCGCACCGCCCCGGCGCCGACAGTCGCGACGCAGACGGCGGTGCTCGACGATGCCGCCGCGTTGCCGGCGCATGCGCAACCGTCGGCGCGGCGCGCCTGGCGCATTCTGGCGATCGGCGCCGGCTTGTGGCTTGCGCCGCTACTTGTCGTCGGCGCGTGCTTCGGCTGGGGCAGTCTGTATCTGCAAGTCTACCGCTTCTTCAGCGGCGCGGCGCTGATCACCTTCGGCGGCGCCTACGCCGTGTTGGCGTACGTCACGCAGGCGGCGACCACCTCGTACGGCTGGCTGACGCATGCGCAGGCCGTCGATGGGTTGGCGTTGGCGGAGACGACGCCGGGTCCGCTCATCATGGTGCTGCAATTCGTCGGCTTCCTCGCCGGCTGGCAGCAGCACGGGGCGCTGTCGCCGCTCGCCAGCGCCGTCTTGGCGGCGCTGCTGACCACGTACGCCACGTTCCTGCCGTGCTTCGTGTTTGTCCTGGTCGGGGCGCCGTATATCGAGCAGGTGCGCGGTCGCAGCGGCATCGCCGCCGCGCTTTCGGGCGTGACCGCCGCCGTCGTCGGCGTCGTGCTCAATCTCGCGCTGGTCTTCGGAGCCGCGGTGCTCTGGCCGCACGGCCTCGCCGGCGGTGTCGATTGGTTCGCCGTCGGGCTGGCCGGCGCGGCGTTCGTCGCGTTGTATCGCTGGCATCTCAGCGCCGCCTGGGTCGTCCTCGCCGGCGGTCTGGTCGGCGCCCTGCGCGCAACGCTGTGAAGCGGTAGGCGCCCGGCAATGGCGGCGTGACGGCGGGCCCGCGGCTGTCTGCCGCACAGCTATCACCTTTCCCGAAAATCGTCCGTTGATTCGCAGGCTTTGCGGGAGTAGTTGGCGACGCGTGGTGACCACCAAGGCGCGCGCCGTTCAGGAGACTCCCGGACTGCCTCCCGTCGCACGGCAAGGCACCGTCCATGTCGTCGACGACGACGCCGAGCTGCGCGAGTACATCCGCTGGCTCATCGCCCGCGCCGGCTGGCAGGTGCACGCCTATGCCGAGGCACGACAATTCCTCGACACCTTCAGCGACAACGGCCCCGGCTGTGTCGTCACCGATCTCTACATGCCTGAGATGAACGGCTTGGAGCTGCAAGCCGAGCTGCGCCGGCGCGGCATCGAGCTGCCGCTGATCATGATGTCGGGGCAGGGCAAGATCGACAGCGCCGTGCAGGCCATGCGCGACGGCGCGGTCGACTTCCTGGAGAAACCGTTCGAGCCGCAGCGCTTGCTCGAGCGCGTCGCCGGCGCCGTCGCGGTCAGCAGCGAAGCGCGTCGCGGCGCGCAGGAGCGCGCCAGCGTCGCCGCGCGCCTCAAGCGCCTGACGCCGCGCCAGCGCGCCGTGCTCGAAGGCCTCACCGCCGGCAAGCCGAGCAAGATCATCGCCTCCGAGCTCGGCCTCAGCCCGCGCACCGTCGACGTGCACCGCTTCCGCTTGATGCACATCCTCGGCGCCGAATCGCTGCCCGATCTGTTCCGCCTCGTCGTGCTGGTCGGCGATGCGCCCGCGCCGAGCCGGCGCGAGAGCTGACGCAGCGCCGTCGTCTCGCTCCACGCTGGAGGCGATGTCTTTGGCGCGCCGAGCGGCGGTGGGTCTACGTTCCCGTTTCCGCCACCGCCGCCGCGATCGGCAGCGTGACCTCGAAGGTGGTGCCGATGCTCGGTTCGCTCTGCACGGCGATGTGGCCGCCGAGCAGCTCGACGAGGCGCCCGACGATGTACAGGCCCAGACCGGCGCCGCCGGCGCGGCGCGAGCGCACGCCGTGCGCCTGGTGGAAGGGCTCGAAGAGGTGCGGCAGCTCGCTGGGCTCGATGCCGATGCCGCTGTCGGCGATGACGAAGCGCAGCGCGCCCTCCAAGGGCTCGACGGCGACGCGCACGCGGCCGCGCTCGGTGAACTTCACCGCGTTGCCGACCAGGTTCTTCAGCACCATGGTCAGCTTGATGGCGTCGCAGTGCAGCACCGGCAGGCCCGCGGGAACGTCCCACTCGACCCGCAGGTCGGGTTTGTCGGCGGCGATGTGGGTCTCACCGGCGAGCCGTTCGAGCAGCTCGCCGACGACCACGGCGGCGCCTTCGCCGTCGCCTTCGGGACGCACTTCGGAGCGCGTCAGCTCGAGTGCGGCCTGTATCATCGCCAGCGAATCGCGGGCGCGATCGGCGATGGCGCGCGAGAAGCGCAGCGCATCGCTGCCCGGCGCGCTGCTCAGCGTGTCGCTCAACATGTCGCCGAAACCGCTGATGGCGAAGAGCGTATTGCGCAGCTCGTGCGACATCGTCGCGGCGAAGTAGGTCTTCACGGTGTTCGAGCGCTCCAGCTCGTCGACCAGGCGCGCGTTGGCGAGCGCCAGCGCGGCGGCGTGCACCAGCCCGCGCGCGATGCGCATCTCGACGCCGTGCGCCGGCGGGCGCACGCGATAGCCACAGGCCTGCACGCCGATCAGGATGCCGCCGCTGGCGAACGCCAGATACAACGTGTCGCCGCTGCCGTCCGAGCTCGGCAAGAGCGCCGGCGGCAGGGCGCAGCGCAGCGCCGGCGTCAGCCATTGCACGCCGCCCTCGGCGCTGGTGGCGAGCGGCGTCAACGCGTCGCGCGGCGCATAGGCCCCAGCGACGCGCCGCCATTCGCTGCGCGGCTGCGTGGCGACCGGCAGGAAGGCGCTGCCGGAGCGGTCGAGCACCCAGGTGGTGGTGGTGTCGCAGCCGAGCTTGTCGATGGCGACGCGGCACAACGCTTCGAGTACGGCCGGGCCGCTGGCGCTGGACAGCAGCGCTTCGCCGCCATGCGCCAGCGCCGCCCACACCTCGGCGTCGGCGGTGCGCGCCGCGAGCAGGCGGTGGCGCTCGATGGCGTAGCGGATGCAGCGCGCCAGCGTGGCGCCGTCGTACTGACCTTTGACGATGTAGTCCTGCGCGCCGGCGTGCACGGCGGCGGCGCCGAGCGCCTCGTCTTCCAGCCCGGTGAGGACCAGGATTGGCAAGTGCGGCGCCGCGGCGAGGGCGCGCTCGACGGTGCGCAGGCCCTGTGAATCGGGCAGCGACAGATCGAGCATCACCAGGTCGAAGCTGGCGTCGGTCATGCGCGGCAGCGCGGCGGCCAAGGTCTCGACGCATTCCAGACGCACGCGCGCCCGCGCGTCGATCAACTGCTCGCGCAGCGTATCGGAATCGTCCGGGTTGTCTTCGACCAGCAGGACGGTGGTGCGCGGCGTCGCCATGGCGCGCTACCCGCGGGCCGCCGCCGCGGCGATGGGCTCGTCGATGACTTCGGCGGGCAGTTGAAAGCAGACCTTGGTGCCTTGGCCGACCGCCGATTCGATCCAGATGCGACCGTTGTGGCGCTCGACGATCTTCTTGCAGATCGCCAAGCCGACGCCGGTGCCAGGGTAGTCGCGTCGGCTGTGCAGGCGTTGGAAGATGACGAAGACGCGATCATTGTAGAGCGGCTCGATGCCGATGCCGTTGTCGCGCACGACGAAGGTCCAGGTGCCGTCGTCGCGCGCGGCCGACACGTGCACCTGCGGCGGCGCGCTGCCGCGGAACTTGATGGCGTTGCCGATCAGGTTCTGGAACAGCTGGCGCAGCTGCGACGGATCGCCCGACACGACCGGCAGCTCGCCGTGGGTGACGGTGGCGCCGGCCTCGACCATGCCAGCCTGCAAATCGTCCAGCACGTCGGCGACCAGCGCGGTGCAGTCGGTCGGTTGTATGGCGCCGCCCCGCGTGTCGACGCGCGAGTAGGCGAGCAGGTCGCGAATCAGCGCCTGCATGCGACTCACCGCCGCGGCGCTGCGCTCGATGAAGCGCAGCGCGTCGCCGTCGAGGCGCTCGCGATAGCGGCGCGCCAGCAGCTGGGTGTAGCTGGCGACGGCGCGCAGCGGCTCCTGCAGGTCGTGCGAGGCGACGTAGGCGAACTGCTCGAGATCGGAGTTGGAGCGCGCCAGCTCGGCGGTGCGCTCGACGACGCGGCGCTCCAGGTCGGCGTTGAGGGTACGGATCTCCTCCTCGGCGCGGCGCCGGTCGGTGATGTCGCGAATGGCGCTGGTGAGCAGGGGCCCATCGTCGGTGTCCAACAGGCGCAGCTTGATCTCGACCGGCACGCGCGTGCCGTCGTGCCGCTGCGCGTCGGCCTCGACGCTGGCGGTGCCGACGTCGCGCCGCCGCTCGCGCAACTCGTCCGGGATCAGCGTGCCTATGGCGCGGCCGAGCAGATCGGCGCGCGGCATGTCGAACAGGCGCTCGGCCTGTGTGTTGGCGAAGACGATGGCGCCGGCGCGATCGCTGACCACCATCGCGTCGGGCGCCGATTCGAGCAGGTCGGCGAACAGCTGCGCCGAGCGGGCGCGTTGCAGCGCCTCCTCGGCGCTCTTGCGCTCGGTGACGTCGATGCCCATGCCGATGACGCACGGGCCGCCGTCGACGATGATGCGGTGGCCGGTGAAGAAGTACGGGCTGCGCGAGCCATCCTTGGAGACGAAGTCGGCTTGCGCGTACGCCTGACCCTCGGTGAACACGCGCCCGATGGCTTCGCCGATCTGCACCCGGTCGTCACCCTCGAACAGCTCGGTCGGGTGCATGCGATCGATCTCGCCGTCGTCGTACTGCGAGACGATGGCGAAATTGCGATTCCAGCGCAGGAAGTGTCCCGTCGCGTCGAAGAGATAGAAGACACCGGGCAGCGATTCGATGATGCTGTCGGAAAACTGCTTCTCGTGCTCGAGGCGCGCCTCGGCGATGCGGCGCTCGCTGATATCGATGCCGACGCCGACCAGGCAGGGGCCCTGGTCGAGCTCGACGCGCTTGCTGGTGAACCAGCGCGGATGGCGCACGCCGTCGCGCGAGACCAGCTCCGCTTCGGCGCTGGCGCCGCCCTCGATGAAGGCCTCGCGCATCTTGTCGCTCAAGAACGGGCGCGCGTCCTCGTCGAAAAAGTCGAGCGGATGGCGCTGCGCGATGGTCGCGGCGTCGAAGCCGGACACGCGTTCCAAATCGGCATTCCAGCGGATCAGGCGCTCGCGACCGTCGATCAGGAAGAACAGGCCCGGCAGCGTTTCGATGATCGTATCGGCGAGCGCCTTTTCCTTCGCCAGCGCGTCGGTGCGCTCGGCGACGACGCGTTCGAGCTGATCGCGTGCCCCTTCCAATGCCGCTTCCCGCGCATCGCTGTAGGCCAATCCGACCAGCATCATGAGATAGGCGGACAAGCGCGCGAACTCGACCGTGCTGCCGATGCGCGCCTCGATCGCGCCGGTGGCATAACGCGCCGAATTGTAGAGGTCGGTCAGCGCCATGCGGCGCCCGACCTGGCGCTCCAGCTCGACGTCGATGAGCCGGCGGTTCATTTCGTAATAAGCGGCCACCAAGCCATCGATGTCGCCGGCGCGCATGCGGTCGAGCACGATGGTGAGAAACGCTTCGTTCACCGTTCGCAGGGCGTCGATCGAGACGGGGCCGACGGGCAGGAAGTCCTCCGGCTTGGCGGTCGCGACCGTCTCGGTCCACTCGGCCGCGATCGCGGCGCGTTCGGGCCACAAGCGCTCGGCGAGCGCGGCGAGCGCGCGCCGGTCCGCATCGACGAAGCCGTGCGGCGGAAAGCGGTCCGTATCCAGCATCACGATGGCCGGCGCGATTCGCCGGCATTGGCGCTGTGCTTGCGCCAGAAATTGTCGATCAGCCGCACGACCCGGAAATAGTCATCGAGGTCGACCGGCTTGGTGACATAGCCGTTGGCCGCTAGCGCGTACGAGCGCGCGACATCCGACTCGGCCGCCGACGACGTCAGGACGACCACCGGAATGCCGCGCAGCCGTGGATCGGCTTTGATCTCAGCCAGCACTTCGTGGCCGGATTTCTTCGGCAGATTGAGATCGAGCAGGACGAGGTCGGGCGTCGGCGCGGCGGCGTACTGGCCTTCGTGGCGCAGAAACGCGATCGCGTCGATACCGCTTTCGACGACGTGCAGCCGGCTGGTGGCGCCGACTTCGCGAAATGCTTCGCGCGTCAGATCGACATCGTCGGGGTTGTCCTCGACGAGCAGTATGTCTGCGGCCCGTTCGAGCGCGGGGCTCATGCGCGTCCTTTCCAAATCCCTGGCAACGGACGGTAGCATAGTTGGAGCCCGGGAGCAGCGCTGTTTACGGAGGAGCGACGCGACACCTAGGAAGGGGTGCCGCGCCGCTCAGCGCACGTGCCTTGCGGCGAAGCGGGCCTACTGCGAGGCGCGCGTCCTGTCGGGAGCCGTCGTGCGCGCCATTGAAATCAGTGCAGCCCGCGCCGCCCTGCGGACGACTGTGCTGCAGAGGGAACGCTACCGAGTTGCCAGATCGCCTAAGTTAAGCGGACCCCCGGGGCCGCGGCGAAGATTTCTCCCGGGGGTTTCTCAGCAGGCAGGGTCTATGACAGCTGCCAGCGGTTTGACCGACAGCTCCGGACCGGAGAAGAGGGTCCGATGATCCGCCAGCTATTGATGTCACTCGTCGTCATCGGGCTTGCCGCCGCAGCGATGGCGCAGCCGCCGCCGCTGCCGTCGCTGATCAAACCGGCACCGATCGCCAAGGCCACCAAGCACCCGGGGCCGCTGTTGATCGAGCACGAGCCCACCAGCGAGCTGTCGAAGGGCTTCGGCACACCGCTGTGGGCGATCGGCATTTCGTCGGCCGACGGTTCGTTCGGCCATGCCGCGGTGCTGCTGGTCTCGCGCGGCTCCTTTCTCACACCGCAGATGACGGAGGGGCTCGGGCAGGCGGCCGACAAGCCGAAGGAAACGGTCGACGGGATTCGCACCGACTTGGAAGGACAGGTCGCGCGCGCGACGGTCGACACGACCCGCGCGCATTTGCAGGAGCAGTTGGCGGAGTTCAACAGCATCACGACGCACGGCGGCATCACGCGGCGCTTGACGCTGCCGAACGGGCGCATTGGCTACGTCACCGCGCTAGGCTTCGGCGCCGGCGGGGCGACGTTTGTCGCGGCGCTGCCGTCGCCCGACGATCGTTTCGAGCTGCTCGTCGTCACCGGCAATTCCCTGGAAAACGAAGGGCGCAAGCCGAATGCGAAGAGCCAGGTGTATGAAAAGGCAATGCGCGAACGCCCGCTCGATGTCACCGAAGAAGTCGCGGACGTGATCTACGCGCAAGAATTTCCGCCGGCGACGAGCGAAAGCACGAAACCGCCAAAGGCGGGCAAGACGCCGGGCCATCGCTAGCGGCCAGCGGCGGCGCGTAGAGTCGATCCTCTCCGCGCCGCGGCCGCCGCTGCGAGGCTACTGGCAGTTGCCGAACAGCTCGACGGCGAGATCGCCGAGCGATGAGCCGAAGAAGTTGGCTACGCCGCGCAGCTGCAGGCCCGATGGGCCATTCGCCGCCTGCGTCGCGCACGCGAGACGCGCGCCCGTGTCGCTGGTCGGCGAGGACGGCAACGACGACGAGCTGAAGTTGGCGTTGAGGATCTGCGTCGACGCCGTGGCCGTGGTGAGCGGAATGCACGTGCGGCCGACCACGACCTTCACGTCGCCGTCGCCACACGGCGCCGCGTTCTCGAGGTTGATGTTGGCGCCGAGGTGGCACTGCAATTCGCCGGCGCCGCCGGGCGGCGGCACGCGCAGGTCGATGCACTGGCACTGGCAAATATCTTTCTGCGAGCTCTGCACCGGATCGGGCCCGTTGCACGATCCTTCGCCGGCGTCGGAGCACTCCTGGTCCTTGGTGCACACCCGCTCACTGCTCGAGCAGCGGCCGGTGCAGCCCGACGACAGCGGGTTCTTGCCGATGCTTGCACAGTAAGTTCCGCACTGTGTCTCACAGTCGCTGTTCCCCGTCGCCGGATTGGCGCACGCGCCGATATTGCCGTTGGCGCGCAGCTCGACGTTGAGCGCCGTGCCGCCGTCGCAGTCGTCGACGCCGACGTCGCATCCCGTCGCCGGCGAGACGCAGACGACGCCGACGCCGGTGACGTTGATCGGATCGATGTGGTCGACGTCGCAGGTAACGGGGGCGAGTCCGCCCGCTCCGGCCGCGCCGAGTCCGACCTTCAGCGCGCCGCTCATATTGAGCGACAGAGGGAAGGCTTGAGCGTTGATTTTCAGATGGCTGCCGCTGGCCAGCGGACAGCTGTTCTGGCCAGCTGCGGGAGGCGTCGCCGTCGCAGTGGGCGTGTTGCTGGCCGCTGCAGCCATCGTCGGCGTGTTGGTGGCACCGCCGCCCGCGCCGGTCGGCGTGCGTGTCGGCGTAGTTGCACCCGCGCCGGTTGCGGTCGGAGTCGCCACGCCCGAACCCGCGCAGTCCGCCGGCGGCGACGCATTCTTGCGCATCAGGCGGCTGAAGTCGTTGCGCACCGTCTCGCCGCCGAACTGCGCACAGTAGCGGATCGCCGCGGCGGTGCCGGTGTACAGCCCGGCGGTGCCGGCCGGAATGCCGAGCCGCACGGCCGCATCGCCGCTGAACGGTGGGAACAGCGCGACGCTCGGACCTTTGCACAACGCTTTCACGCTGTGCGTGGTCAGCAAGACGACTGAACAGGTGCTGTCGACTGGGAAGGCGCGCGTGCCGCGGTATTTGTAGCCGCGCGAGCCGGCAGGGTTGCCGAGGCCGGTCCAGCCGGAGGCGGCCAGCGTGAACGTCGTGTCGCCGGCCGTTCCGCCGGTGTCGGCGATCTGCAAGGCGGCGCCGACGAAGCGCGGATCAGTGGCGCCGCCCGGCAGCGGCATCGACGCCGGCCCGGGCTTGGAAATGTACTTGGCGATCTTGCCGGGCTTGATCAACGCGACGCGCCCGACCAGCGGCTGTTCGGCCGCGCTGGCGATCGAGACTGCCGGCAGCGCGAAAACCACCAGTGCCGCAAGTGCTCTAGTCATTGTCCCCCCCGGGTCTGCAGCTGACGGCGCCCGATGCTCCGTCGCGCGCATGCGCCGCAGCAGCGGCTGTGCCAACAACTAACTTTCTGTTGCAGGCGTACCCAAGTTGGGAGTTTCTTTACTGGCGAGCGCGCCGCGCCCCGTAAACCATGCAGCGCCGCGGCAGAAGCTACACTGCCTTCGGAAGACAGCGGTCGCGCAGGCTACTCGATCAAGCCGGCCAGGCGACTGAAGGCCAGCGCTTCGATCGCGTCGACGCGGCGAATGACGGCGCGCATTTCGACTGCGAACGCGTGCCGGCGCTCGGCGATGTCGGGGCTGCCGCGCTCGATGAGGTCGCGATTCACCGCCAGCCGCAGGGCGCTGGCGAACAGCACCTTCGAGACCGACTCGGCATGGCGCAGGCGATGCTGCAATCGATATTGCTTGCCGACCGCCAAACAGGTGGCGAGGAAAGCCGCCTCGTCGATCGGTTTGGTCAGGTCGTGCCGCTCCAACGCATCGCCGACCACGCGGTAGGCTTCGAGGAATGGACGCAACGTGCGGTGCGCATTGAACGGTTTGAAGCGCCGCACCACCGCCAGCACCGCGTCGGCGCCGCGTTCGAGCTGTTGCTCCCAATCGGGCGCGTGCAGCGTCACTTCGTCGCGCAGCTCGCTGCGGAACGCGTCGCGCTCCGCGAAGAAGAACTCGAACTTCAACAGGTCGCGCAGGCGCGTTGCTTCCGCCCAGAACTCGGCGGCGGCCTGTGCCGGGTCGACCTCGGCGGCGCGCAGCAGCGCCAGCTCGGCAATCGACGGCGTGACGAAGAAGTGAATGATGGTGTTGCGGTAGTATGCCGCGGTGAGATGTTGATCGGCACCGATGGCGTAGACCGCGTCGAGGCCTTCGTCGAAGCGGCTGACCACACCGCTGCCGACCAGTTGCTCGAGCGTGCGCTGCACACCCGCCGCCGTGTCGAGATCGAGCGGCACGGTGGTGGGCAGCGTGCGGCGCTGCACGTAGGTGACGAGGTTGGCGAGATTCTTCACCAGATCGGGCGCGGTCACGGCGCGGTCGCCGAGGCCGAGCAGCGCCAAGGTCACCAGCGAGGTCGGCGTGATCGGTGTGACGCGGTTGAGCCGCACCGCGGCCTCGAAGGCGATCTTCTGCACCGTCAGATGCTGCGCTTCGGAATGCGGATCCAGATCCGGCGCGAGCGGTCCAAGCGCCTTGGCGATCGACAGTGGTTCGCCGAAGCGCAGATAGATGTCGCCGTAGTTGGCGCGCAGCCGGTGGATTAGGCGCAGAAACCAGCCGAGGTTTTCTTTCTCCTTGGCGGCGCCGCGCTGCTCGGCGACGTAGTCGCCGACATCTTGAATCTGGTCGTAGGCGATCGAGACCGGAATCAGCAGCACGTCGTCGGCTTTGCCGCGCCGATAGGCGTCGATCACGTTGGCGAACAGGCCGAAGCGCGGCGGCAGCAGCTTGCCCGAGCGCGACCGCCCGCCCTCCAGATACCATTCTAAGGAGAAGCGCTTCTCGATCAGATAGTCGAGGTACTGCTGCAGGACGAACTTGTAGAGCGGATTGTCCTTGAACGTGCGGCGGATGAAGAACACGCCCGAGCGCCGCACCAGCGGGCCGACCGGAAAGAAGTTCATGTTGATGCCGCCGGCGGTGTGATTCGGCGGATGCCCGTTCTCGTGCAGCACGTACTGCAGCACCAGGTGATCGAGGTTGGATTTGTGCGTCGGCAGGAACACCAGGGGTTGGCGTTGGCCGAGGGCGAAGATGCGCTCCAACTGCTGGTGGTCGTATTGGATGCCCGAGTAGCCGCGCGAATAGAGCTGGTGGATCAAACGCGCGGTCAGATCGATGACGTAGGGGCTGTGCGTGGCGGCGATCTCCCGCAGGTACTCGTCGGCTTCGAGCTGCGCGACCTCTGCCGGCATGCCCAACTCCGCTGCCAGCTTGGCCACGCCGCCGCGAAACGCCGGCCGCGCCGTGATGTCTTCGGTGACGAAGCGCGGGACTTTGTAACGCGGCCCGCGCAGGCGCCGTTCGGCGCGCTCGAGGGCCAGCGCCGCCTGGCGTGCGACGTACTCGGCCAGGCCCGTGGTCTGGCCGGCGTCCGTGCCGCCGGCTTGCTGCCAGCGGCGGCGCAGATCGGAGGCGGGCGCCGGATCGCCGACCACGACGCGAAAGCGGCTCGGGTCGCGCCGCAGCGCCAACACTTGGCGCAAGGCGCCGGGATCGCGCGGATCGCCGACGGTCAGGAGCTCGCGCAGGCGTGCGCCGCGTGCAGGATTGCCGCCGGGCGCAAACCAGGCGACGCGCAGTGGCGCCATCAGCGGGTCGTCGCCGGTCGCCAGCGATTCCTCCAGCCGGCGGTCGAGCTGGCCGCGCCGGCGGCGACGCGACGGCGGAATCGGGATGACCGCCTCGCCGTTTACGCCCACCGGTCGATTGCGCTCGATCCAATCGCACAGGAGCCGCCGCTCGATGCGACTGCAGGCGTCGAGCAGGAATACGACGCGCCGCCCGTCGGTCGCCGGCCAGCCGCTGTCAGCTTTGATCCCCCCCGTATCCATGCGCGGATCTGAAACCACAGATGACCACAGATGGACACAGATGGGGAGTCCGAGGGCGGGCGCCGCTATGCGATTTCATGCACAAGGCGACTCGGCCCGCCGCGGCCGTGCGCCCGACGCGAACGCGCCCGTGTTTCGTCTGTGTTCATCCGGGCGGCCGCATTGCTATACGCAACTCCCATGGCGCTCTACGCATCGCTCACCGGCGCGATCGACAAGGGGCCGAGCGGGCCGCAGATCGCCGCCTTCTTCGATCTCGACCGCACGCTCATCGCCGGGTTCTCTGCCGCGACCTTCGTGCGCGAGCTGGTGCGCGTCGGCAAGCTCGACGCGGCGGCGCTGGCGCGCGGCGTCGCGACGGCGACGCGCTTTCAGCTCGGCGGCCTCGGCTTCTCGGGCTTCGTCACGGAGACGCTCGGCGCGCTCAAGGGCATGGCCGAGAGCGAGCTGATCGAGATGGGAGAGCGCCTGTTCACCGAGCATCTCGCCACCGCAATCTATCCGGAGTCGCGCGCGCTGGTGCAGGCGCACCAGCGCAAGCGGCATACCGTCGCGGTGGTCTCGTCGGCCCTGCCGTATCAAGTCGGTCCGATCGCGCGCGAGCTCGGCATCGAGCACGTGATGTGCACGCGCCTCGAGGTCACCGACGGCAGCATCACCGGCAACGTCATGCATCCGACCTGCTACGGCGTCGGCAAGGCAACGGCGGCGCGCGACTTCGCCGCGCCGCGCCGCATCGCCCTGGACAAGAGCTTCTTCTACACCGACAGCGACGAGGATCTGCCGCTGCTCGATCTGGTCGGCCGGCCGCGACCGATCAATCCGACGCGCACCTTGGCGACGCTGGCCGCCAAGCGCGGCTGGCCGGCGCGCCGCTTCACCAGCCGCGGCACGCCGACGGCCGCCGAGGTGGCGCGCACGGCGCTGGCGGTGGGCAGCGCCGTGCCGTCGTCGCTGCTCAGCGTGCCGGCGGCGCTGCTGGCCGGCGGCTGGCGCGCCGGCATCAATCTCGCCGTCAGCACCTGGGGCGAGCTCGGTACGGCGCTGGCCGGCATCGACGTGCAAGTGCAGGGCGAGCAGTACCTGTGGTCGCATCGTCCGGCCGTGTTCATCTTCAACCATCAGAGCGCCGTCGAGATGCTGCTGCTCTGCAAGCTGCTGCGGCGCGACTTCGTCGGCATCGCCAAGAAGGAGCTGGAGCGCAATCCGATCTTCGGCCCGCTGTTCGCCGCCACCGGGACCATCTTCGTCGACCGCTTCAACCACGAGCAGGCGGTGCACGCACTGGAGCCGGCGATCCGTGCCCTGCGCGACGGCACCTCGATCGTCATCGCGCCCGAAGGCACGCGCAGCGCCACGCCGACGCTCGGCCGCTTCAAGAAGGGCGCCTTCCATCTCGCCATGGCATCGGGTCGCCCGCTGGTGCCGATCGTCTTCAAGAACACCCTCGACGTGCTGCCCAAGCACGGCATCATCCTGCGCCCGGCCACCGTCGAAGTCGTCGTGCACAAGCCCATCGCCACCGCCTCGTGGAAGCGCAAAGACCTCGACCGCCACGTCGACGACGTGCACCGCCTGTTCGAGACGACGCTGGGCGCGAGAGGATAGGGGAGGGTGTCAGGGATCGGTCCCTTGTCTCGCTCGCTCAGCCGCCCATCCGACACCTGATCCCCGACACGCGACACCTATCGAAACAACGCGTTCGCCTCCGCGTAGCTGATCGTATCCGTGGTGTACGCGTCGTACGTGCCGTGCGCGTGCAACGCCGCCGCGATGCGGCGGGTCGTGGCCATGGCGGCGCGAGCTGGGCCGGAGCCCTGCGAGACGCGGCGCACGCCGAGGGCGGCGAGCTCGGCAACCGGCGGCGTGCTGGGCGTGCCGGCGAGGATGTTGAGTGGAGCATCGACGGCGCGTACGAGGCGGCCGATGGTGTCGCGGTCGGTGACGCCGGGTGCGAACAGGCAATCGGCGCCGGCGGCGCGGTACTGTTTGAGGCGCGAGACGGCGTCGGCGAAGGCGGCGGTCGCATCGCCGTGCGGCAGCATGAAGACGTCGGTGCGCGCGTTGATCACCAGCGCAACGCCGAATGCATCGGCCATGGCGCGCACGGCGCGGATGGTCGCGGCGTGTTGCCGGACGTCGGCGAGACTCGTATCGCCGTCGGCGTCTTCGAGGTTGATGCCGACGGCGCCGGTCTGCAGCACGTGCCGGCAGGTGTCGACGACCGCCTCGGCGTCGCGACCGTAGCCGCTTTCGATGTCGGCGGTGACCGGCACAGGCACCGCGCGCACGACGTGCGCAATCGCGGCGAGCAACTGGTCACGCGGGATGCGCTCGCCATCCGCATAGCCGAGGCTAAACGCCATGCCGGCGCTCGACGTGGCGATGGCGGGAAACCCGGCGCGCGCGAAGATCACCGCGCTGCCGGCATCCCAGACGCTGCCGACCACCAGGATCTTCGGCCCGTCGTGCAGGCGGCGAAACCGTTCTGCCAATTCCTGTTGCGCGGTGCGGTCCATGGAGGCTCCTGTGGGGCAAGGTGTCGGCGGTTGGGTGTCACGTCCGGTTGGAAGGTCGTTCGGCACGTGTCTCGGGTTATCGAATCGAGCGCTGAGTCGGGCAACCGTCGCGCACGAGCGTGGAGGCGGAGCTCGTGTTGGATTGGGTAAGGCTAGGTGCCTCCTGTAACCGACATGAGCTCAGCGCGCAGGCGCGAAGCGAACAACTGGTGTCCCGAGATCACTTCCTCTCTCTTGCTTCTTCCGACCCTGACCCCCGATCCCTTCGGCCCAGACTTGTTGACTGCGCAGTCGCGGGACATAGTTGCGGGCCGAGCGGCGACGGTGCCGCGCGGTCGTATCCATAGGAGGGACGATGAACGGTAAGAAGTTTGGCGCTCTGGTCGCGACGGCCGTGGCGCTCATGGGCGGAACAGTCTTCGCAGCCGACAAGGACGACGCTAAGGCCTGCTATCGCAAGTCGTGCGGCTCCAGCGTCAAAGGCCACTCGGGCTCCTGCGCCGGCACCAAGGTGTCCGACATCAAGGACGAGAAGACCTGCACGGATGCCGGCGGCGCTTGGACGACGGCGTCAGATGCGAAGTCGCTCGAGGACATGCACTGATCTGCACGCGCCGCCGCGGACGTTGCGCCATGAGCGCCGGCCGCGGCGGCGTGTGGTCGTAGGAATGTCGTGGCGCGCTTTGGTGTCGGCTTTCGCCCGCGCTACTTTGGCGACCTCGTCGACGCGCCGCCTTGCGTCGATTGGCTGGAGCTCGTCTCGGAGAATTTCATGCGCGTTGGCGGGCGCACGCGGCAGATGCTGCTGCGGCTGGCCGCCGACTATCCACTGCTGCTGCACGGCGTCAGCCTGTCCATCGCCGGCACCGCGGCACTTGACGAAGCGCATCTGACGGCACTGCGCGAGCTGGCCGACGCCGTGCAGCCGCCGATGGTCAGCGATCACCTGTGCTGGACATCGATCGACGGCCGCGAGTCGCACGATCTGTTGCCGATCGCCTACACGCGCGCCGTGCTCGAGCATGTCTGCGCGCGCGTCGCCCACGTGCAGGAGCGCCTCGGCCGCCGGCTCTACCTGGAGAACGCATCGGCGTACGTCGCCTTCGCTGCGCGCGACATGGACGAGGCCGAATTTCTCGCCGCGCTGGCGGCGCGAACCGGCTGCGGCGTGCTGCTCGACGTCAATAACCTCTCCGTCAACGCGCACAACCTCGGCGTCGATCCGCAGCGCTACCTCGATGTGCTGGCGCCGGAATCGGTCGGCTACTTCCACGTCGCCGGGCACAGCGTCGCGCCCGATGTGCGCATCGATACCCATGACGCGCCCGTGCCGGATCCCGTCTGGGCGCTGTACGAGCAGGCCTGCGCGCGTTTCCCCGACGCCGGCACGATCCTCGAGCGCGACGAGCGCCTGCCGGCGTTTGGCGATCTGCTCGACGAGCTGGCGCAGGCGCGCGCGCGGCGGCGCGTGGCGCGGGAAGCGCCGTCACCGGTGCCGCGTCGCGAGCCTGCGCGGGCGCGCCAGCCGACACGCAGCGCGGGCGCGCCGCAGCGCGAGATCGATCTGTCGTCCTGGTCGACGGCGCAGGCGCGGTTTTTCAACTCGATCACCTCGCCCAGCGGTGCCGCGCTCGGCGATTGCGCTGCGGCGCCGGTGGGTAAAGCACGCGGTCTGCGCGTCTACCGCGACGGCTATCTCAGTCGCGTGCAGCGCGGCATGCGGCAGAATTTCCCGACGCTGGCCGCCGTCTTGGGATCTGCGCGGCTCGACGCCTTGATCGCCGCGTACGTCGCCGCGCAGCCGCCGCGCGGTTGGGTCTTCGCCGACGTCGGACGCGCGCTGCCGCAGTTCATCGCCACGCACCGCTGCAGCGTCGATTTACGCGTGCCGCAGCAGGCGTTGGTCGAGCTGGCGGCATTCGAACAGGCCGAGCTGGAGGTGCACGACGCGCCGGACGACGGCCCGACGTTGTCCGCCGGGGGGCTGACGTCGCTGGCGCCCGATGCCTGGGCGACGCTGCGCGTGCGCGCGATCTCGGCGGTGCGCGTGCTGAGCGGCGCGTTCGACATCCTTCCGGCCGTCGAAGCCGTAGCGCGCGGGGTCGTCCCGCCAGCCCCGGCCGCTGCGTCGGTTGCGTATCTGCTCTGCCGACCGGGGGCGGACATGCTGCGCCTGCGCCTCGATCCGGCTGAAGCCGAGGTGTCGAGTCGCTTGCTCGCCGGCGCGGCGCTGGGTGAGGCGTGTGCGGCGCGCGATCTCGAGGCGGGAGCCGCAGCGCTGGCGCGCCTGGCGACGCTCGGCCTGTTGCGTGAGCTCCACGCACAGACGGCGGGCGATGGCGTGGTCGCGGCGCGGATCGCCTGATCGCGCCGCAGCGCATCGCGCCGCTCGAAGTCCTGTTTGGTGCAAAGCCGCCTGGCGGCGCTAGAGTCTGCGTCGCTGAGCGACGAGCGGAGGACGATCATGGCGGATACTGCAATCGCAGCGACGGTGACGGTCGACGCGGACGGTCACGTGCTCGAGCCGCGCGATACGTGGCAGCGTTATCTCGAGCCCGCGCTGCGCGCGCGGGCGATCCGCATCGAAAAGGACCCCGACGGCGTCGAGGTGTTGCTGGTCGACGGCCGTTCGCATCTCGGCCTGCGCGGTCGCCTCGGCGCGCTCGGCGGCATCGGCATGGATTCGACCGATCTGATGACGGTCGGTCAGCGCAGCTACGAGGACGGCTGTCCGGCCGGCGGCTACGATCCGGTCGCCCGTCTGCGGGTGATGGACGACGAGCGCATCGTCATCGCGTTGCTCTACCCGACCATCGGCATCGCTTGGGAAGGCTTGGTGCGCGATCCGCATCTCGCCACGGCGTATTGCCGCGCCTACAACCGCTGGCTGGTCGATTTCTGCAGCACCGATCGGCGGCGCCTGGTGCCGATCGCGCACATCTGCCTGATGGATCCCGAGGGCGCCGTGGAAGAAGTGCGGCGCGCTCGCCGCGACGGCTGCGCCGGCGTCTATCTCTCGCCGGATCCCGCCGCGCGCGCCGGCATGCAATTCGACGATCCCAAGCTGGCGCCGTTTTGGGAAGCGGTGCAGGACTTGAAGGTGCCGGTGGCGTTTCACGTCGTGGCGCGCACCGAAAGCCTGTTGCGCGAGTGGACCGGCGGTCGCGATACGGCGGTCGGGCAGGCCGTGTTCGCGCTGGCGTTTCTGGCGCTCGACGTCATGGCGGCGTTCACGTCGATGATGACGCGCGGCCTGTTCGAGACCTACCCGCGACTGCGCCTCGCCGTGCTCGAAGCAGGCTCCAACTGGATCACCGCGTGGCTCGATCGCCTCGACCACAAGTTCGAAGTGCTGCGGCCGTTCTCGTCGATGAAGCTCCTGCCGTCGGAGTACTTCAAGCGACAGTGTGTCATCTCGGCCGAACCGGACGAGTCGCTGACGGCGCAGATCATCGAGCACCTTGGCGCCGACTACATCGTCTGGGCCTCCGACTATCCGCACCTGGACGCCTCGTTCCACGTCGTCGACACGCTGCGCGCGCGCATCGCCGGCCTGCCGGACGAATCGCAGCGCAAGGTGCTGGGCACCAACGTCCTGCGCTTCTACGGCATCGCGCCGTGAGCGCACGGCGCCGCGGCCCCGCGATCGCGTTCCGATTTTCGCCGTGGTCGTGCCGCGACGTCGGTCCGCCGACGCGTTGACCGCTGCGCCCTCGCGTCGTACGGATGCGCCGCACGTAGACGGTCCCCTGAATGCCGCAACGGCCCATCGAGGTCATCCTCACCAGGCAACTTGCCAGCACCCTCGCCATGCCGGTGTTCCTCGTCGATCCGGAAGGAACGCTGCTGTTCTACAACGAGCCGGCCGAGGCGGCTCTCGGTATGCGCTTTGAAGAGACCGGTGAAATGCCGGCGGCCGAATGGGCAACACTCTGGAGCCCGTTTGCGCAGGACGGATCTCCGCTCGGGGCCGAACGGCTGCCGCTGATGATCGCCGTCGCCGAGCGCCGGCCGGCGCACGGCGACTTCTGGATCCGCGGCTTGGACGGGGCGCGGCGGCACATCGAGGCGACGGCGTTTCCGCTCATGCGGGTAGACAACGAGATCCTCGGGGCCGTCGTCATCTTCTGGGAAGCGGCTTCGTGAGGATCCGCCTGTGGGGGACGCGCGGCTCGGTGGCATCGCCCGGGGCGGACACCGCGCGCCACGGCGGCAACAC
>Ga0265314_10000433_pt1 | contig 55939 bp, 55 predicted proteins | sample 4126metaG_FD_203106 | JGI IMG/M metagenome (GOLD analysis project Ga0265314, IMG submission 203106) | Rhizosphere microbial communities from Carex aquatilis grown in University of Washington, Seatle, WA, United States - 4-1-26 metaG | ecosystem: Host-associated > Plants > Roots > Rhizosphere >... | reverse complement strand
TCCTTCTCAGCACAGATTCAAAGTCCCGCGTTTGCTTTTCAACCTGCCATTGCGGAGAAGCGGCCATGTGTTTGCCCAAATTGGCGCGCAGATCAATCAACTGTGCCGTATCGGCGGCAAGCCCGGCCGCGATATCAAGATATCCATCGATATCTTTTGCAATGAACCTTTCCAATCCGGCACCCGCCAGCACAGCGGCAGTGCTTCTGCCGCGCCAATCATTTCCCTCGATAGCAATGACCGGAACCCCCTGCCAGAGCGCGTTGATCGTCGTCGAGCCGCTGCTATACGGAAAAGTATCGAGCGCGATATCGACCTGTCCATACTGCTTCTTCATCTGACCATAGGAAGACATCCCCTCCAGGATAAGTCTTTCAGGTGCGATGCCTCGCTGGTGGAAAAAGCCGCTAATGCGCTCGCATTCCGAAGTCAGGCGCAGATTGTTCGATTTCAGATAAAGACGCGCATCGGGAACCTGTTTGAGCAGATTCGCCCAGACAGAAAGCGCTCGCTCACTGACCTTGAAGAAATCGCCAAAACAGCCGAATGTGACATAGCCATTCTCTTCACATGGAGGCGGCGACACGATGGGCGACTCCCCCAAGTCCCATCCGCAGATAGTTCCTGTCGGCATCGTGAATATCTTTTCCACATAGCTATGCGCTTCGCCGGAGCGAACGCAATAACTATCGGTGATCACATAGTTGTATGCCTTCACCCCCACCGTACAGGGCAGGTTATACCAGTTGACCTGGATGGGAGCGGGTTGCCTGAGCATTGCCTCGAAATAATTCGGCGTACGAATCCGCCCATTGATATCCAGCATGATATCGATCGCGTCCTGCCGAACCAGTCCGAAGAATTCGTCGCCGGAAAGTCCGAGGATGTTGCGATATTGATCGACCATAGGACGAACTTCTTCCTCGCCAACCCCGAAGTTATAGCAATATAGCTCCAGCTTTGCATGGTCATAAAGCTTGAAGAATGGATAAAGCGTGAAGCGGCAGATCATGCTGGAGAAATAATCCCCCACGATACCCACCCGCAAACGCCGTAGCGGGTTGCGATCATTGTTGAACTCCTCGGGTGCGGGCAACGCCTCCTCATGTTCATGTGCCAGCGCCCAAGCTCGGCTCTCGTTGAAATAGTCCTGCGCGGAATGTCGGTCATTGGCCAGATAGCATTTGAGCAGAAAGTTGTGGTTCTCCACCGAGTCCGCACAAGACAGCTCCTCACGCGCCAAAGTTTCGGCTTGGTCGACCAGTCCGGCATTGAACAACGCCTCCTTGCGGGATGAATGATCCTGAAGGCTCATTTCAGCGACCTTCTTCAGCAAGTTGGCCAATTCATCCTGCGGGAACTGAACGAGTACCTGTTCCAGATAGAACAGCGCATCGTCCGGCCTGCCCTGATCCAGCCTGACTTTAGCCAGCAGGTTCAGTACATTGGTAGCAACCGGGTCAATCTGATGCGCTCTGCTGAAACACTGCAATGCCTGATGCAATTCTTCACGCTGGAAATAAACCATCCCCATGCGTATATGCGCCTCCAGCAGGTCCGGCTGCAGGACAAGCGCTGCCCGGTAGAAATGCAAAGCGGAGTCCGTCTGCCCACTTTCAAAGAACGAGGTCGCAATATTGAAATTTGCCTCCGGCGTAGCCAAATCGAGACCGAGCGAATCGAGGAAACTCTCCAATGATTGCTCAAGCTTGCCCTGCGCCGCCAACACCAAACCAAGGTCGACCGAAGCCTCGATAGAATCCGGCCTGAGCGAGAGTGCCGCCCGGAAAAAATCCTCGGCAATCTGCCCTTGTCCGATCTGGTTCGCCGCCCTCCCAAGCAGATGCACCGCATCGAAATTGGTCGGCTCCAGCTCTAGCACTTGCCGGTAGAACTCGATCGCTTCATGAAATTGTCCGTTCTGATGGCAATAGCGGGCACTGGCCATGCGATCCATCGCCAGTTGTGCGGTATTTTGTACGAGACGAGCTTCCAACGGCGTTCCCCCTAAAGTTTCATCTTCGTGCTGGGAATCCCCAGTTTTTCGGCTGGATTGCCCTTGTAGACCGACCACGGCTCTGTATCCTTCATCACTGCCGCAGCCATAGCAATAAAGCTTCCTTCTGCGATGTTCAGTGCGTTGCGCAGGGTCGCGTTCACACCGAGGAAACTGTAAGCACCGATGTCGCAATGCCCCGACATCACCACATGCGAAGTGAACGTGACATGGTCGCGAACAATGCCGTGATGGCCGATGTGGTTCCCGCTCCACAATACGACGTTGTTGCCGATCTGCGTGAATGGCTGAATGGTGTTGTCTTCGAGGATAAAACAGTTGTCGCCGATCGCGTTGTCAAAAGTGCTGGCTTTGCTGCTTACATAACTGATCAGGCGGTAGCCCTTGCGCTTGACCTCCTGATAGATCAGCTCGCGGTCGCGGTTCATGTTCTTGGGCGACATCGGTGCAAAAAAATGATATTCAATTGGCGGATAGAGGGTCTCGACATCCTCGAACGCCACCACCGGCAGACCGTGGAACTTGCCGTCCTGCGGCAGATACTCGCGGTGCACGCTGAATGCGACCACCTCGTCCGAAGAATCGTGCGTCAGATAGTAATGCGCCAATTCCGCATAATCCTTCAGGCCAAAAATAACGACTTTACGCATCGCGCCACCTCCTGATGTCCGGTTAGTCCTTGATCACGTATGCCGTCGGCATCCAGCCGTTGGGAAACGTGCGTATCACTGCATGCGGCAATATCTCGCGCACTGCGCGCGTCTCGCCGGGCGCGATGTCAAGATTGTACTGGTCGAAGATGACTACGCCGCCAGGCGTCATGCGTTCCCAGAAATACGGCAAGCTATTGTGGACGACCTTGTAGATACCGATATCGAACACCACCAGCTTGAATTGCAGATGCGGATGCGCCTGGAAAAACTCTTTCACCGCGTCGGAGGTCATGTCCATATCGTGCACCTTGAGGATATGTCCCAGCCCCTGCACGTTGATCAACGTCTCCACCCTGGATTTTGTTTCGGTATAAGCGCCCTCTATCAGATGCGCCTTGTCTTCATCGGCAACGTTGCGCTCTCCCTGGAACCAGTCGAAGCCATGCACCTGAGTGAGCGCATGCGGCTCGTACAGCTGGCTCAGCTTGGTCAGCAACATAGAACCCGCACCCTTGTACATACCGATCTCGGCCATGTGACCGGCGATGCCCAAGGTCTTCTGGTAGGTCTCGATCAGCGCCATGAAACGCGCCAGCGTGAGATGGCCGGTGAAGCAGGGGAAGTTGTGGATGTAATCCTCGGTGGTATAGCCGAGTCCCTTGATAGTCTCCAGCGCGTGATAGTAAGGCTCCTTCATTGCAGCGAACTTGCTGCTCTCCAGATCACCCGGTACGAAATCGCCCTTGGACATGACGCTACCCCCTGAATTTGATGAATAATGCTTTACCACATTCGAATGAGCGCTCGATATCGGCAGAACGCTCCTGCAACAGCGCATCGCCTACGCGGCGCGGACCGTCGCCATGCACCCACAGATAATCGTCGAGGATCAGCCAGCCGTTCCGATCCAGCAGCGGCAGCCACGATTCGCAATCCAGCTTGACCTGCGCGTAATCGTGATTGCCGTCGATGTGCATCACCGCGATGCGGCCCTGATACTCGATGCGCCCGAAAGCCTGACTCTCCACCACTTTGTCCCGCTTGTATATCTCGCAACCGCGCACCGATTCCTGGCGCAGGTAATTGAAGCTGCCAAAGCCGATGGGAAAAGTGTTGATGGCGAAATCCTGCGGCGGCACATCCCATCTCCACTCGTTCACCAGCCCGACCCTGACCGTCTCGGGAGAGTCGTGCTGCGTCGCAGCATCGGCCTGCCACGGATCGATGGCGAGCACGTTACCGATGCGGTAGCGCCGCGCCAACAGCGCCAGCACGGAAGCTGACTTGCCGACCAGAGAACCGACTTCGACCACATCACCTTTTGGTGCGCTGCCAAAGATCGCCATCATCGCTGCGATCTTCTGTTCGTTCGATTCACCATAGATATTGCCGGACATGCGGAACACTGCCGCAATCTCGATATCGCTCAGTCCGCTATTTCCATCCGCACATTCTTCGATGAAATCACGATAGCTCGCCACTTTGTTCATCAGCCTGTCAAAGCGCTGCATCTCACGCTTGATCGGTGAGCTGCCGATCAAGCGCAATGCCAACTCCTGTTCGGCAATGAAGTTTTCCAGCCAGGAATACGCGGCGGCTACTGGCGCATACACGCGCGTGACGTGATGTCGCTGCACCAGTTCCAGGAAACGCGCGGGAAACTCCGGATCATCCACGTATGGCAACACGACTAGCCCGCCCGGCTCCGCAGCCAGTTCCGCATCCCAGACCGAAGACGCCGCCACCACGCGTTCGTCGCGTTCGCGCGACAATTCCAGATATTCACGACCATCCGGGTGGACGGCGGGGAACACCAGAGTGGCTGTTTCGGCCAGGGCCTGCTGCATGTCTTTTTCCGCTTCCATTGATTTATGCCTCATCCGCCTCTCGCCACACGCATCACACATGCCACGATCTCGTCCTGCGCCTTCTCATCCAGATCCGGATAGATCGGCAGACACAATACCCGGTGTGAAATATCCGTCGCGATCGGCAAATTCCCGACGGCTGATGAATGCAAACCGCGATATACGGGAAACTCGCTGATCAGCGGATAAAAATACCGCCGCGCATAAATGCTCTCATCACGCAGCCTTTGATAAAGCTCGTCGCGCGACACCGCGAAACCGTCCTCCACGAAGATCGGAAAATACGGATAGTTGTAGCTTATGCCTTCCGGTATGTGATGCAGCCTGATGCCGGGGACTGCGCCAAGCGCCTCACGGTAACGTGTATCGACCCTCTCCCGCCGCACCAACGCATCGTCGATGTATTTCAATTGCAACATGCCGAACGCTGCCTGCAATTCATTCATCTTGCCGTTGATGCCCGGGCCGATCACAGTCGTCTCGTCAGCGAAACCGAAGTTCTTCAGGTAATCGATGCGGTGCTTGGTCTTGGCGTCACGGCAGATGATCGCACCACCTTCGAAGGTGTTGAAGACTTTGGTGGCATGGAAGCTGAGGATGGACATATCACCATATTCCAGCACCGAATGCCCCCCGGGCAGGCGCATGCCGAATGTATGAGCCGCGTCATATATGACTTTCAGGCCATAGGTATCGGCGATGTGCTCGATCTCGTCCACCGCGCACGGCACGCCGTACACATGCACCGGCAGGATGCCCGTGGTCTGCGGGGTGATGGCGGCCTCGATCTTCTTCGGATCAAGGTTCAGACTCACAGGATCGATATCCACGAACACCGGCTTGATGCCATTCCAGTCCAGCGCATGGCTGGTCGCCACAAAACTATATGGTGTCGTAATGACCTCTCCCGTCACCCTGAGCGCTTGCAAGGCAGTGACCAAAGCCAGCGTCGCATTGGCAAAGAGCGAAATATGCTCGACCCCGAGATATTGCGCCAACGCCTGCTCCAGTTCCTGATGATATGGGCCGTTATTGGTCAGTTGCTTGCTGTCCCAGATCTTTTGCAGATAGGGGATGAACTCCTCCAGTGGCGGCAACAGGGGTTGCGTCACATAGATCGGCGAACTTTTATGATGTTCTGTCATTTGCCTGCCTCCCGTGTCGCATCAAGTATTTCGTTCCTGGTCACTTCGAAAGCCTGCGCCGGCAATCCGGCACACCAGCGCCGCCACATGATGCGCAAGGCTCGTTCCAGACTGGCAGCGATCAACTGCGGCTGCATCATCGCCGAGTTTGTCAGACGCCCGCGCAATCCCGCCCGGATTTCGGACAGCGCAGCAAGTTCGCCAGCCCATGACGCCCCCTTATGCACAAATTCCTCCGCATCCTGAGCGACGAACGCTTCCAGCCCGACATTGCCGAGGATCGAAGCTCCACAGCGACCGGCTGCTGTAGTGCCTGCCAAAGTCAATGTCGGCACTCCCATCCATAGCGCGTGCAGTGTCGTAGTACCCCCGTTATAGGGAAATGTATCCAGACAGATATCCACCTGATGGTGCAAACCCAGATAACTTTCCATATCACTACGCGGATGAAAATCCAGACGTTCGCTTGCGATACCTTCCAGTGCGAACCTTTCGCCAAGCGTTTCGTATTTTTCGTTCTCGGGCAAACCGCCCAGCACCATTCTTGAATCGGGCAAGGTTCGCAGAAGTTTCGACCAGAGTGCGATGACCGGCATGCCGAGTTTGCTCACGCGATTGAAGCTGCCAAAAGTCAGATGGCCCTTGCTTAAAGCGGGAAGATCATTGACCGGAGGGGAGTTCTCGTTTGGCAAGAAAGGCACCGAAGCGGGCAGGTGCACGATCTTCTCAGTGAACTGGTCGTCGAATAATCCGCGCGGCAACAGGAAACGGTCTGTTAAATAATAATCCATGGAGCGCATGCCTGTGGTACCAGGATAGCCCATCCAGCTTGCCTGCACCGGTGCCGGTTTTCTTGCAAAGGTCAACAAGCGGTTATTGGCGGAGTGTCCGGAAAGATCGATGAGTATGTCGATACTGTCAGCGCGTATCTTTTCAGCCAGCGCAGCATCTGACAGACCGACGATAGGATGCCAGTGTGCAAAATATCCACGAATACGCCGTGTAGTGCTGTCATTCGCATTGTGATTTAAATACGCATGCAGTGACAATTGCGAAAAACCGGACAGATGCTTAAGTAAAGGCTCGATATAGTTTGCAACTGCATGGTTGCGCAGATCGCCCGAAACAAAACCCACCTGCAAACAGCGTTCCGGATTTCGTTCATTGTCGTGCGGCGAAGGATCTTTTCGAAAAGATGTTTCATACTGCTCCCCAAACCGGCAGTGTTCGGCATACAACGCCTTCGCATCTATTGCTGCGTTCTGGGTGAGCCCAAATAGCAGGTTGCTGTGCGCCAAGGCGTAATCCGGCTTGATCATCAACGCCCGGCGCCAACTGGACTCCGCCTCGTCCAGCCGACCCAGGTCATGCAAGGTGCTACCCAGGTTACTAAGCGCTTCGGCGTAATCCGGCTTGATCTGCAACGCACGCCGATAGCAGGCCTCCGCCTCTCCCATCCGTCCCAGCTCGCGCAAAGTAATGCCCAGATTACTGAGCACTTCGGCATACTCCGGTTTGATCTGCAGCGCACGCCGATAGCAGGCCTCGGCCTCTTCCAGACGCCCCAAGTCATTAAGCGTACGTCCAAGATTACTGAGTGCTTCGGCATAATCCGGTTTGATCTGCAACGCACGCCGGTAACTGGCTTCCGCCTCATCCAGGCGTGCCATATCATGTAAAACAACACCGAGGTTGCTGTGCGCCTCGGCATGTTCCGGTCGAATCTGCAATGCCCGTCGATAGCTAACTTCTGCTTCGTCAAGCCGCCCTATGCTCTTGAGCGTGTTAGCCAGGTTGTAATGCGCCTCGATATAATTTGCGTCGATCCGGACTGCCCGCCTGTAGCTATCTGCCGCTGCTTCGAGTTGACCCAGATCGCTCAGGACGCTGCCCAGATTACCGTACGCTTCCGCATCTTCCGGCATCAATTGTGCAGCCTGGCGCATCGGTTCCAGCGCCTCGTCATCCCGCCCCAGTTGCCTGAGCGCGACGCCCAGCGCCTTCCAGCCGAACCCGTACGCGGGATGCCGCACCGTCATCTGCCGCGCCCTGTCGAGCGCTTCCGCAAAATGCCCGGCCGCAAACGAAGCCAATAGTGCATCCGTCTCCTGAAGACCCGGCTTCCCGCCTTTCTGTTGCGTCGCCGCTGGTATTCCGTGCAAACGCGCTTCCAGCGCATCCGCTGCCTCGCCCTGCAGCCCTTGCTGACGCGCAAGAGCCAGTGTCTGACATGCCTCTTCAATGCGTCCACAGCAGGACATCGCATCGATACAATTGATCCAGTTTTCTCCTTGCGCCGGATCGGCGCTCAGGGTCACGATGAAATGTTCCAGCGCCCGTTCCGGCTGGTCGGCCTGCATAGCCAACATTCCCAGGTTGTGGTTCACATCGGGATGGTTCGGTTCTACCTGCAGGATGGCACGATAGAGCTGTTCGGCCTCCGCCAGCTTTCCGGCCTGATGTTGAGCCGCAGCCTGTTGCAAGGCTTGCTCTATAGCAGACGCTGCGGCCGGCCCGGGCGGGGAATCAATAGTCATTTGCCTGCAATCGACGATATGCATGGTGCTGGCAGCCCTTCATGGCTCGTCAGACCTGCATGTTCATGATGTCGTTGTAGGCCGCCACCACCTTGTTGCGCACTTGCACAGCGGTCTGGAACGAGATGTTGGCTTTCTGCATGGCGATCATCGTATCACTCAAGCTCACCTTGTCATCACCCAGCACAAAGGCCTTTTGCAGGTCCTCCGCCTGGTGCTGGGCCTGATTGACCCCGTCTAGCGATGATTTCAGCACATTGGCGAAGTCTGCGCCCCCGGTCGCGGCTGGCGCTTGTGGCAACTGACCCTGGGCAGCCGCCATGGCGGCGCGCATCTGGCTTAACAGGCTATCCACATTGGAAACATTCATACTCATGATCCACCTCCTTAGTCCGATGTGGCGCACTTTACGCGCGACGGCAAGCACCCAAGCGGCGGAAAAGCACCCGATTTCCCCCGCTTTTCGGCATACTGAACTTGTCTCACAGGCAGATAATGCGCAGCGTGAGGGAGTGACCCTTGTTTCCATCTGGACAAATAGCATGGCTGATATGGATACCAATTCGAACGTTTCTTTGACACGGTTGCTGATCGGCATGCCGAGTCAGCAGAAGCTTGGCTTGATCGTCGCTGTCGCCGCCACCGTGGCGCTGCTGGCGGGACTGTTCATGTGGGGGCAGACCCCGGATTACCGCGTGCTCTATGCCAACATGTCGGAACGCGACGGCGGCGCGGTCATCGAATCCCTGCAACAACAGAACGTCCCCTACAAATTCTCCGAAGGCGGCACCCTGATGGTGCCCGCCGACAAGGTGCATGAAGTGCGCCTGCAAATGGCAGCCAAAGGTCTACCCAAGGGCGGCACGGTCGGCTTCGAACTGATGGAGAACCAGAAGTTCGGCACCAGCCAGTTCCTGGAACAGGTGAATTACCAGCGTGCACTGGAAGGTGAGCTAGCTCGTTCGGTGGAAACTATGGCATCGGTCGCCAATGCTCGCGTGCATCTGGCCATCCCGAAACAGAGCGTGTTCGTCAAAGAACAACAGAAACCCAGTGCGTCCGTGGTGCTGGCATTGAATGCCGGACATAAACTGGATGCCGGACAGGTCAGCGCCATCGTCCACCTCATCTCCAGCAGCGTGCCCAATATGCCGTCGCAGGGTGTCACTGTGGTGGACCAGACCGGCACCCTGCTGAGCTCGGCTCGCGACAGCAGTGCCGAGCAATTGATGGATGCGACACAACTCAAATATATCCGCCAGATCGAGCAGGATTACGTCAAACGCATCGAAGATATCCTGATCCCGATCACCGGTGCACAGAACGTGCGGGCACAGGTCACCGCCAACCTCGATTTCTCGCAATCCGAACAGACTGCCGAGATATTCAAGCCCAACCAGCCGCCCAATCAAGCTGCAGTACGTAGCCTGCAGACACTGGAAACGCAGAACGGCACGACCAATACTGGCGGTGTTCCCGGCGCACTGTCCAACCAACCGCCCGTCCCTGCCACCGCCCCCGTCACCACGCCGGCCGCAGCAGCTTCGGGCGTGGCCGGAAATGCAAGCAATATGCACAAGGAACTTACGACCAATTATGAAGTCGACCGCACTATCCAACACACCAAGACGCCGGTCGGCAGCATCAAACGTCTGTCCATCGCTGTGGTGGTGAACAACCCCAGCAGCACCGACAAGGATGGCAAGGTCACTTCGCGCCCCTACACCGATGCCGAAAAAGCGCAGATAACCGCCTTGGTCAAAGAGACCGTCGGCTTTGATACAAAACGCGGCGACAGCCTGAACCTGCTCAACAGCGCGTTCAATGAGCAGCAGGAAGTGATTCCGGAGACGCCGATATGGAAACAGCCCGATACCATCGCCACGGTGAAAGATGTCTTCAAGTACCTGTTGATTGCGGGCGGTATCGGCTTTCTGCTGTTCGGTATCATCAAGCCGGCCTTCAAGACCATCGCCGAACAAAGCGCGGCACAGGAAGAGGCGATGGCAGCGGAACAGTTCAGCCAGGTCGCACACCACGCGGGCGGTGCGAACCAATATACCGCACAGCAATCGGCCAACTCTTACGAAGACAACCTGCAACTCGCCAAACAACTGGCGAAGGACGATCCCAAGATCGTCGCCACGGTGGTCAAGGAATGGGTGAATAAAGAATGAGCGATGAAGGCATAAACAAAAGCGCCATCCTGCTCATGACATTGGGTGCCAGCGAGGCTGCCGATGTCATGAAATATCTGGAGCCGAAAGAAGTGCAGAAGATCAGCTCGGCCATGGTCGCGTTGAAGAACCTGTCGCGCGAGCAGATCGCCAATGTGTTCGACGATTTCCACGCACTTGCTTCCGAAAAGACCACCATCGGCATGGATTCCAGCGATTACATCCGCGACATGCTGACCAAGGCGCTGGGCGACGACAAGGCCGCCGGACTGCTCGACCGTATCCTGCACAACAGCGATACCAGCGGCATCGAGAGCCTGAAGTGGATGGATCCGGCATCTGTCGCCGACCTCATCACCAACGAACATCCGCAGATCATCGCCACCATCATGGTGCATCTGGAGCCGGATCAGGCGGCCAGCGTGATGGCATTGCTGACCGAACGCACCCGCAACGATGTCATGCTACGCATCGCCACACTCGACAGCGTGCAGCCGACAGCACTGCATGAACTGAACGATGTACTGGTCAAACTCCTCGCCGGCAATACGGTCGGCAAGAAGAGTATCAAAGGCGGTATCAAGACTGCCGCCGAGATCCTCAACTACATGGGCAACCAGGAGGCGGTGCTGGAATCGGTGCGCAGCCACGATGCGGAGCTGGCACAGAAGATGACTGACGAGATGTTCGTTTTCGAAGACTTGCTGGAAGTGGAAGACCGCGGCATCCAGCTGGTTTTGCGCGAGGTTCAGTCCGAATCGCTCATCGTCGCACTCAAGGGCGCCAGCGAAGAATTGCGCGAGAAGATCTTCAAGAACATGTCGCAGCGCGCTGCCGAGATGCTGCGCGAAGACCTGGAGTCCAAGGGCCCGGTCAAACTCAGCGATGTGGAAGCCGAACAGAAGGAGATTCTCAAGATCGTGCGTCGCCTGGCCGACGAAGGTCAGGTTGTGATCGGCGGCAAGGGCGAGGAAGCCTATGTCTGACGAGATCGCAGCGCCGGAAAAACTCACCGCCTGGCAACGCTGGGAAGCCCCAAATTTCGAGGCTGGCGGCTTGCGCGCGGGCGATGTGGTACTGCCCACGGCCTCGCAGATCGAAAAGATTCAGCTTCAGGCGCGCGATGAAGGTTTCCAGAGCGGCTACGCGGAAGGTGTAAAGAAGGCAGCCCAGGAGAACCAGCGCCTGACCACATTGATCGATGCACTGGCGCAACAAATCGATGAACTGGTTGCCCAGGAACTACTCGACCTGTCACTGGACATCTCGCGCCAGATGCTGCATCAGGCGCTCAAAGTAAATCCGGAACTGTTGCTGGGCGTGGTGCGCGAAGCGATCAGTGCGTTACCGCACTTCAATCAAGGCGCTCATCTGGTATTACATCCGGACGATGCAACTCTGGTGCGCGAGCGCATGGGCGAACAATTATCACATTCCGGCTGGAAGATATTCGAAGACCCTCACATAGAACGCGGCGGTGCGCGCATAGAAACCGCAAACAGCCAGATCGACGCCACGCTGGAAACGCGCTGGAAACGCGTGGTTGCCGCATTAGGACAAGATACTTCATGGTTGGTACAGGAATGAACATCCATCAAGAGCGCTGGCAAGATCTGTTACACCTGAACCGGGAAATGGCTGCCTTGAGCGAGCCGTTGCAGATGAGTGGACGCCTGACCAAGGTCACCGGACTGGTGATGGAAGCGGTCGGCCTGCGCATGGCCGTCGGCAGCACTTGCTGGATAGAGCTGCCGAATAACCGCATCGAAGCGGAAGTGGTCGGCTTCGCCGGAGATAGACTGTTCCTGATGCCGGAAAACGATGTGCAGGGACTGGTACCCGGCGCCCGCGTGACACCCGCCGAACCCATACGCTACCCCGCCACCATCGGGCAGCAACAGCATCCGCGTCGCCGCGCCGCCGACTTGGCTCGACATCTGCCGGTAGGCGAACATCTGCTGGGGCGCGTACTGGACGGCGCAGGCCGTCCGCTCGATCAATACGGCCCCTTGCTGGACAGCAAGAGTGCGCCGCTGCAAAGCCGTCCAATCAACCCGCTGGAACGCGCCGCGATCAAGGAAGCGCTGGATGTCGGCGTGCGCGCCATCAACAGCCTGCTGACCGTCGGTCGTGGCCAGCGTATGGGTCTGTTCTCCGGCTCCGGCGTCGGCAAGAGCGTGCTGCTCGGCATGATGGCGCGTTACACCAGTGCCGATGTGATCGTGGTCGGACTGATCGGCGAACGCGGCCGCGAAGTGAAAGAGTTCATCACCGACATCCTGGGCAAGGAAGGCATGAAGCGCTCGGTGGTGGTCGCCGCCCCCGCCGACACCAGCCCGTTGATGCGCCTGCAGGGTGCGGCCTATGCCACCACCATCGCCGAATATTTCCGCGACCAGGGCAAGAACGTGCTGCTCATCATGGATTCGCTCACCCGTTATGCCATGGCTCAACGCGAGATCGCGCTGGCTATCGGTGAACCACCAGCCACCAAGGGCTACCCGCCATCGGTATTCGCCAAGTTGCCGCAACTGGTAGAACGTGCCGGTAACGGTGCCGAAGGCGGCGGTTCAATCACCGCTTTCTATACCGTGCTGACCGAAGGCGACGACCAGCAGGACCCCATCGCCGACAGCGCACGCGCCATTCTCGACGGCCACATCGTGCTGTCACGGCGTCTGGCGGAACAGGGACATTATCCGGCCATCGACATCGAGGCCTCGATCAGTCGTGCCATGAACCACCTGGTCAGTCCGCAACATTTCCAGCAGGTGCAGCGCTTCAAGCATATGTATGCGCATTACCAGCGAAATCACGATCTGATCAGCGTCGGCGCCTATGTGAAAGGCAGCGATCCCTTGCTTGATCAGGCCATCCTGCTATACCCGCACATGGAGCATTTCCTCAAGCAGGGCATGTACGAATCCGATGCCTTTGTTTCGAGCATGGAAAAATTCTCCGAACTGTTCCCGGCTGAAAGCTGAACGCGATGATCAAACCCTTCTCACTGCAACCCCTGGTCAATCTGGCGCAACAGAAGAATGATGCCGCCACCAAGAAACTCGGGAAACTGAACCAGCAGCACCAGACCGCACAGGAGAAGCTGGATGCACTGCAGCAGTACCGCAAGGACTATCAAACCAAGTTCCAGGAGGAAGCAAAGAGTGGCATGACGCCCGCCGACATGAAGAATTTTCAGAACTTCATCGAGCGACTGGACCAGGCGATCAAGCAGCAACAAAGCGTGATCGAACGGAGTCAGGCCGGTGTACAAAACGGCCGCAGCGAACTGATGGACACTACACGCAAGATGCGATCATTCGACACACTGGCACAGCGCCATGCCGATGCGGAAAAAAAACTGGAAGCAAAATCCGAGCAACGTATCCAGGATGAGCAATCAGGGCGTTTCGCCGCCCAACGTGCCGCGGAAAAAGACAGCGATAAATAATCACAGGAGTGAACGCCATGAGCAATCTACCCATCACGAGCAGCACACCGCAGACTGCCGCAGCTTCCAAACAGGCCAACAACACTAACGAGGCAGTCGATGCTTCGATCGCCCAGCCTTTTGGCGAGGTGCTGGCGCGCCAGATCAACGAGCCGTTGACGAAGGACGGCAAGGATGCCGCAGCTGACGAGAAACTCGCAGCCGATGTGCTCGCTCAGCTGGGCACGGACATCAAGGACAGCAAGAAAGACGCTGCCGATCTCTCCGCCAGTCCCGATACCGCCTTGGCAAACGACACTTCCGCATTGCCAGCTGACATGCTGGCCGCTCTGTTGCCGCAAGCCATGAACACTACAACGGCATCCACGGCGGTCTCTGTATCCGGCGCAAGAACAGACGGTGTCGCGATTGGAAGCGGCAAGGCAGAGGGCAAACGCGACAGCACAGCGCTGAAGATGGGCACTGCCTCGGGCATTCAGACCAGTGTCGCCCCCAGGTCGACGACCCCGGCCAGCGAAGGCGTCCAGCCCAAAGAGATGCCTGCGGCCACCACACTCCCCGAGTCGGCCATGCGCACTTCATCCATCACGGAATCGAACAACGCCGCGCGTGAAGCGTTAATCGCTGCCGCTCAACAGCCTCTCAATACGCCGCAATCGAACGCCGCAGCACTCGCTTCGTTGCAGAACACCGCTGCCAGCATCGCCGCATCCTCCCTCCAGCCTGTGCAATTGACGATCAGCACACCCGTCAACCAGAACAAATGGAGCGACGAATTCACGCAGAAGATCACCTGGCTGGCGTCCTCCAATCAGGATCAGACCGCCGAGTTGCACCTCAACCCGCCGCAACTGGGTCCGCTGGATGTGGTGATCAAGGTCAGCGGCGATCAGGCCACTGCGCTCTTCACTTCACCGCATGCGGCTGTACGCGAAGTGGTGGAACAGGCACTGCCCAAACTGCGCGATATGCTGGCCGATAGCGGCATCACGCTGGGCAATGCCACCGTCAGCGATCAGGCGGCACGCGACCAGGGTCAATCCGACTCACAACGTTCGTCCGCCCGGATGGACAACGATATCCGCGATGTCGCTCCAACCAACAATAGTGCCGCCCGGGTATCCCAAATCTCGCGCCATAACGGTATAGTGGACACATTCGCCTGACGGTGAAATAAGGCTGGTTTCCCGTCTTATTCCTCCGATGGCAGGCGATAGATCAGTACCATAATGCCAACCAACTAAAAGGAATTGTGAAATGGCGACGAAACCTCCTGCCAAACCTGCTGCCGCCAAAGAAGAAGCACCGGCCGCAGCGCCCCCGAAAAGCAAGAAGATGCTGATCATCGTCATCGTCTTGCTGCTGTTGATCGTCGCTGGCGGCGCAGGGTGGTTCTTCACAAAAGGCCACGCTCCTGCGGATGGACATGCCGAAGCTGCAAAAGCCGAACCCGTACACGAAGCGAAATTCATCCCGCTGGGCGAAAATTTCACCGTCAATCTGATACGCGAGGAAGGCGACCGCTATTTGCAAGCAGGCATCACGCTGAAGGTTCTGCAACCCGAACTGGAAGAGAAGATCAAGACCGCGATGCCGGAGATCCGCAGCAAGTTGTTATTCCTGCTCTCCAGCAAATCGCCCTCCGAGCTTCAGACCGTAGAAGGCAAGCAGAAGTTGATCACAGAAATCATCACCGTGGCTGATGGTGTGCTCGGACTGGGAGCGCCACATGCCGCAGCCGCTCCGGCACATGAAGCCGGGCACGAGGCTGCGCATGCCGAAGCTTCTGCTTCTGCACCCCAGGCTACTCCAGTCATCACACCCAAGACCACAGGCGTGGTGGATGTGCTGTTCACTTCATTCATCATCCAATGACAATACATTGATGCCATGAGCAAAGAATTCCTCTCTCAAGACGAAGTCGACTCGCTGTTGCGAGGCGTCACGGGCGAAGCCGAAGAAGCCAAATCGGACATCCCTGAGGGAGGCGTGCGCCCCTACAACATGGCGACGCAGGAACGCATCGTGCGCGGGCGCATGCCCACCATGGAGATCATCAACGAGCGTTTCGCACGTCTGTTTCGAATCGCGCTGTACAACTTCATCCACCGCAGCTCCGAGGTCTCGGTCGGGCCGGTGAAAGTCATGAAGTTCTCCGAGTTCATCCGCAACCTGCCCGTTCCCGCCAACCTGAACCTGGTACAGGTCAAACCGTTACGCGGCAATGCGCTGTTCATCTACGATCCGAATCTGGTGTTCATGGTGGTGGATAGCATGTTCGGCGGTGACGGACGTTTTCATACACGCGTCGAGGGTCGCGAATTCACCCAGACCGAACATCGCATCATCCAAAAGTTGCTGGAAGTGATGTTCCAGACCTATGCCAAAGCCTGGGAGCCTGTGTACAAACTGGACTTCGAGTTCATTCGCTCGGAAGTCAATCCGCAGTTCGCCAACATCGCCACGCCCAACGAGGTCGTCGTGGTGACGACGTTCGAGGTGGAATTCACCGGTGTCGGCGGCGCCATCCATATCTGCATGCCTTACGCAATGATCGAACCGATCCGCGAGTTGCTGTACAGCACCATGCAGGGCGATCACGTCATCGCCGACAAGCGCTGGCTGCACATGCTCTCCAAACAGATCCAGTCCGCCGAGATCGATCTCACCGCCGTGCTGGGTCACGCCATGACGAATGTGGATCATGTTTTGAAGATGCGTATCGGCGACGTCATTCCGCTGGAAGTGGAAGAGAACATCCAGGTGATGGTGGACAATGTTCCAGTGATGGAATGCAAGTATGGTGCGTCCAATGGACAGTACGCACTGAAGGTGGAAAAGATGCTGGCCACGGAAACTGGCGAGCCACTCAATGGAGGAGCGAATCATGGCTGACGAAAGCACGGAACAAATCAGCGCCGACGATTGGGGTGCGGCGATGGCGGAGCAGACCACTGCGGATGCCGCGGCGCAACCTGCCGCACAACCGCATGTGTTCGAGCAGTTCGCCGGAGCGGGCGGTACGACGGCACATAACGATCTGGATATGATCCTCGACATCCCGGTACAACTCACCGTGGAACTGGGACATACCAAGATGCCGATCAAGAACCTGCTGCAACTGGCGCAGGGTTCCGTCGTGGAACTGGCCGGGATGGCCGGTGAGCCGCTTGACGTTCTGATCAATGGCTTCCTCATCGCGCAAGGCGAGGTGGTGGTGGTGAACGACAAGCTGGGCATCCGCCTGACTGACATCATCACGCCGTCCGAACGTCTGCGCCGTATCAACAAATAGCAGAGCAATCCATCATGTCCAACCGGATCATTGCTGCTCTTGCCGCAGCATCTTTCTCTTCGCTCGCCCTGGCCACAGAAGCCACGCGACCGACTTATGTCCCCCCTCCTGCCGCTGCGGTATCCTCGGGCAGTGTTCTGCAAGTGGTTCTGAGCCTGTTGCTGGTTTTGGCCGCAGTGGTGCTCGTGGGCTGGATACTTAAACGTATCAACCTGCCGCAGCAAGGTGCCGGAAACGCGCTCAGGGTCATCAGCGGTGTCGCGGTCGGACAACGTGAACGCATCGTGCTGGTGGAGGTGAACGACACCTGGCTGGTGGTCGGCGTCGCACCGGGACAGGTGAATGCACTGCATACCATGCCGAAAGGCACGCTTCCCTCCGCAACAAACGTCACAACTGGCGAGGACAGTAAGTTCCAGGTCTGGTTGAAGCAGATGATGGAGAAGCGCAATGCAGCCTAGTCGAATATTCCTCTTCATGGCGCTTCTCGCTCTCTTGCCGGCTGCACATGCTGCCGAGGCAGGGCTGCTGGCGATGAGCAGCACACCCGCCCCGGGAGGCGGACAGACCTATACGCTCAGCCTGCAAACGCTGATCCTGATCACCTCGCTCACTTTCCTGCCCGCCATCCTGCTGATGATGACCGGGTTCACGCGCATCATCATCGTGCTGTCGCTATTGCGCTCCGCCATCGGCACTCCCTCGTCGCCCCCCAACCAGGTGCTGGTCGGTTTGGCATTGTTTCTTACATTCTTCGTCATGGCACCGGTGTTCGACAAGATCTACGCTGATGCCTACGTGCCCTTCAGCGAGAACAAGATCTCGATGCAACAGGCTTACGAAAAGGGCAGTGCGCCACTCAAGGCTTTCATGCTGCGCCAGACGCGCGAAGCCGACCTCGCCCTGTTCGTGCGTATCTCCAACAGCGAACCGTTGCAAAGCGCGGAAGATGTACCGCTCAAGATACTGGTTCCGGCCTATGTCATCAGCGAATTGAAGACCGCGTTCCAGATCGGCTTCGTGGTGTTCATCCCCTTCCTCATCATCGACATGGTGGTAGCCAGCGTGCTGATGTCGATGGGGATGATGATGTTGTCGCCCGCCGTCATCTCGCTGCCTTTCAAGATCATGCTGTTCGTGCTGGCGGACGGCTGGAACCTGCTCATCGGCTCGTTGGTGCAGAGCTTCTACACCTGAGGTGAAACATGACTCCGGAATCGGTAATGACCATAGGACAACAGGCGCTGGAACTGACATTGATGATGTCTGCTCCGATGCTGCTCACCGCACTCATCATCGGCCTCATCGTCAGCATCTTCCAGGCCGCGACCCAGATCAACGAAATGACGCTGTCGTTCATCCCCAAGCTGATCGGCATGTTCGCTGTGCTCATCATCTCAGGCCCGTGGATGCTCGGCATCCTGCTGGATTACATGACGCGTCTTTTCAACAGCATTCCCTACATGGTGGGCTGAAGCCGTGATCAGCTTCACCAGCGCGCAACTCACTGCCTGGTTCGCCGCCTTCATCTTCCCGCTCGCCCGAATTCTCGCGCTCATCGCCAGCGCGCCCATCTTCGGCAACAAGGAGATCCCGGCGCGAATCAAAGTCGGGCTGGCGTTCGCAATCACTGTCGTCATCGCACCGACCCTAAGCATCCCCGCCGACCTCGATCCGGCTTCGGCACAGGGGCTGTTCGTACTGGTTCAGCAGATCGTCGCTGGCGTCATCATAGGCTTCTCGATCCGGCTCATTTTCGCTGCGGTGGAGATGGCGGGCGATCTCGCCGGGATGCAGATGGGGCTGGGCTTTGCCAGCTTCTATGATCCGCAGAACGCGTCCTACTCACCCATCATTGCGCAATTCCTCGGCATCATCGCCGCACTTGTCTTCCTCACTGTCGACGGACACCTCTACATGCTTTCCGCACTTGCCGACAGTTTTCGCGACTTCCCGATCGGTACGCACATCCCTTCTTCCAGCGCATTTCGCACCATGGCGGAATGGGGTGGCTCCATGTTCGGTCATGCACTGCAATTCGCCCTGCCGCTGGTCGGCACACTGCTCATCGCCAACCTTGCGCTCGGCATACTCACACGCAGCGCACCGCAACTCAATATCTTCGCCGTCGGCTTCCCCATCACCATCGCCATCGGCTTCATCACCCTGATGCTGACCATACCCTATCTCGCACCACTGATGGAATACTTCACTCGCTCCGGACTGGATACCGTGTCGCGCATCATGCTGCAGCTTGGGGCGCATTGAGCCGATCTTGTACCAACTGCTCCAGATCTGAAATCACCCGGCTGACGACTGCATCCCAATCACCCGTCGCCGATTGGCGGAACAGGCGCATGGTGTCCGGATACCACGGCGAATCAGTGCGGTCTTTCATCCAGCGCCAGTCTGTCTTGTAATCAGGCAACAATACCCAACAAGGTTTGCCGAGTGCACCCGCCAGGTGAGCTACCGCGGTGTCAACACAGATGACCAGATCGAGATTCGACACGACTGCGGCAGTATCAGCAAAGTCCCGTAGTTGCGGACCGATGTGAGTGAGACGCAAACCCTCCGGAGGATGCATCGCTTCATGTTCGCCCGCACCTTTTTGCAGACTGATATAACTCACTCCGGCAACAACACCCAAAGGTGCCAACACATCCAGTGATGGAAGTGAACGGTCGGCATCGTTCTCGAATTGCGGGCTTCCCTTCCACACCAAACCTATGCGAAGACCGTCTTTTGGCAACAGTGCAGCCCACTCATCGATACGGCTTTGCTCGGAATATAGATAGGGAATGTTTGCCGGGATGGTATCGAGCCGGGTTTTGCAGTGATACGGAATGCTCAGCAAAGGCGTCCAGAAATCCCAGCCGGATGAAGGTATCTGCTCATCAAGAGAAACAATGCGATCCACCCCTTCCACTACTGCCGCGAACAAGGTCTTCAAAGCCGGGTGGCAGATCAGGGTGATCGACGCAGCGCCCTGCGACTTCAGCACCGCCGCGTAACGGCAGAATTGGATCATGTCGCCATGCCCCGCTTCACAGCCGATCAGGATGGACTTCCCGTAGAGCGGCTCGCCTTGCCAGCGCGGGCAGACGAGCTGTGCCGCAAGCGGCGCATACCAGTTTCGCGCCTCCAGACTGAGCCATCCTTCCTCGAATCTACCCTGGCGCAGCAACAGATAACTCAGATTGAAACGAGCTGTCGCATAGGAATCATCCAGCAACATAGCGGTGTGATAGCATTGCTCTGCTTCATCTTCACGCTTCATGCAGGCATAGAGTACGCCCAGATTCGACCAACCTGCGGGTGCATCCGGGTTGAGTGAGATCGCTTGCAGATAGGCAATTTCGGCCTCATCGAAGCGCTTCTTGCCTGCAAGAAGCGCGCCGAAATTCAGGTGGGTTTCTGAATATGTCGGGGCCAGCTCAATGGAGCGCCGATAGCAACTCTCCGCAGCGAAGGTATCGCACCTCTTCTCCAATAGCAGCCCCAAGTTGGCATAAGCCTCCGCAAAATCCGGCGCGAGCTTCACTGCTTGCATGAAGCTCGCCTCGGCTCCGGCGTCATCACCGACTTCCAAATATTGAGCGCCTTGGGCAAACAACGCCACAGCCGCAGCAGATTCATTGTCGTTCATGGCAACGATGGCCCCGATGGATTCCTCATGCACGCATTTTACCCTGCCAATGTGATGTCGTTTTTCAGCACATAAAATGAAAGCGGCGCACAGGAACCTGCGCGCCGCTTTCGTGAAGTTGATGAATTACAAGTAGCTGAACAACGATAACTTCGAGACCTGCGCAAATGACTGCTGCGAGGCTTGCAGGATCATTTTTTGTTGCGTCAGGTCGGTGACCGCCTTGTTGTAATCCGTATCCTGTATCGACGACAAAGTCTGTTTGAACTGCAGCCCCATCTGATCACCTGTGACTTGAAGTGCATCCAGTTCATTCATTCTGGAACCTATGGTGGCTCTGACACCCAGCACAGAATTCAAGCTCTGGTTCAATGCGCTAAGACCGTCACTCAGCCCCTGATTGAGTGCTGCAATAGCTACTGCATTCCCGGACGGGACAGGTGCATTCAATGTCGTGATGAGCTTTTGCAGCGTGTCAAAGACACTCTGGTTGTTGCTGGGCGTGATATTGAACTTGTCGCCATTGGCCGGAGCACCACTGACCCCAAACTGGATACCATTGAAGCTGATGGCCTGTCCGCTCACATAGGGTACGTTCGTCTGCCCTGCCACTGCGACCGGCAAGCCACTGGTCATATCATCAACGCTATAAGTGGTTACACCGGCCGCCACGGTGAACGTCACCCTATAGCTGTTACTGTTGTACTGGGTCGCATCGGTCACCACACCCTGACTGATCACTCCGCTCCCCGTGTTGGTAGCAACTGTAGCAGCCTGGAACGTTCCATTCCCGTTACGTACGCGCATGAATATGTCCGCACCGGAGTCAGTGCTGGACACTTGACGTGATGCCGCCACCTGAACTTTGCGTTGCACATCGTCGCCCTGATAGATCACACCTGCCGCCGTGCTGGCGAATGGCTGCACTTTCCCTTGAGCTCCGGAAAACAGATAACTGCCTGCGCCGTCGCTGCTGTTGGCAAACCCAAGCAGATCCTGGAGCTTTGATTGCAGATCAGTCGCCAGCGACTTGCGATCAAGATCGGTCAATGCCCCTCCACCGGCGGTCATCGCAACCGTTTGCGCATCTTGCAACAACGAAGTCACGCTCTGCAGGACGCCATCCGACAGTGACAGCGTATTGGTCGCAGCAGTTCGATTTGTCGCAAACTGAGTATTGGTGGAATCGGAAAGGAGAAGCTCCACGGCACGTGCCGCTCCGGACGGATCATCGGAAGGCGACAGAATCCGCTGCCCGGTAGATATCTGTTGCTGCGTGTGCGCGATCTGCACCTCAAGGGTATTCATAGAGGCGACGTTCGAGTTGTAGAGAGAGCTGGTACTGATACGCATGATTTACTCCTATCCGCCTAATTTCAGCAACGTGTCGAACATGGTGTTGGCGATCGACATCGCCTTTGCCGCTGCCTGATATGCCTGTTGATAACGCAACAGGTTCGCAGCTTCCTCATCCAGATTGACACCGGAAACCGATTGCTGGGCCGCCGTCACTTGATTCAGCATGCTGGTCTGAGCTTGGCTGGTCACAGTCAGCTCACGCGTCTGTGTTCCCACCTGGCTGATCAATTGACCATACGCTCCCTGGTAGCTGGTCGTGCCACCGGCCATTGTGAAGGCAGTCTGCAATCCCGCCAGTTGCAGGATGTTAGTTCCGTCCGTCGTCGCGTTGGTGTTAGGTTTGACGGTAAATGTATCTCCTGTCGACGGTGTGCCGGTGATCTTGGTCGTCCAACCGTTGAAGCTGATCGTGGCACCCGCCGTGTAGGCATAACTCGCCGGCAATGCCGGAATGCCTGTACCGGTAACCGAGAAGGTCGTCGGTGGATTGTTGAATGTGATGGTGACCGGTTGCTGAAGGTTCCCGTTCAGCGGCAAACCGGGAACCACTGTCGCAGTAGCGATGACACCCGTACCCAGATTGGCCGAAGGTGCATCGGAACGGATGGGGGATGCAGCGGCGATCTTGGTCGGATCGGTCACATTGAGTGCAATCCCGCTCGCTCCATCTGCCGTAGGCCGGACGAGGAAGGAATCGCCCGAAGCACCAGTGCCTGATGCCAATTGCAGGGTGACACCAGTACCCGTAACCGTCTGCCCTGCCGCCAATTGTGCCGCAGTGAATGACTGCAACAGTGTGTTGCTCGAAGTGTCGTAGACGTTGTAGTTAGTGCCATCGAACTGAACATTGAGATCATTTCCGGTCAGCGCGGAGGTGCTGCTGATTGATGCGGTCAACACAGCAGAACCGGTGTTATTGGTGGAAACCGTCACACGTGGCGAAGCTACATTGAAGAAGCTGCCACCCAGCGCACCATTCAGGTCCAAGCCTTGTTGATGCTGCTGATTGAACGTATCAGCCAGACTTATCGCGATCCGCCCCAATGCGTTCACAGCGGGATCGAGGACAGTGCTGCGAAAACTGAGATACCCCCCAAGATTACCGCCTTGCAGAGCACTCTGCTGAATACTGCTCAGCGTACCATTGTTCGAATAAGCAACTTCCAGTGCAGTCGGATCGGTGGGTGAAGTGACCGCTTGCAGCTTGGACACCTGGGTACCGAGCACTAGCGACTGGCCGTTGCCGACAAACACATTCAACGAACCATCGGACTGTTTGACCGAAGTGACGCGAATCTCCTGACTGAGCTGGTTGACCAACTGGTCGCGTTGGTCCAGCAGGTCGTTAGGTTGCTGGTTCGGGGTATTGGCCTGCAACTGCACGATCTTGTCGTTCAGTACGGCGATCTGTTTGGCATAGCTGTTGATCAGAGTGACGCTATTGGATATCTGGCCGTTGAGCCCATCGCGTATCTGCCCCATGCTCTGGTTCAGCGTCTGCAAACGGTTCACCAGCGACTGTGCGCTACCGATCATAGCCTGTCGCGCCGGGACGGATTGAGGCGCGTTGGAGACAGAGTTGACCGAATTGAAGAAGTCTTGCAAAGCTGGAGTCAGGCCGCCGCTGGAATCTCCCAGCAAATTGCTCACCTGCTGTGCCAATCCTAGCTGCGTGGTCAGGCTGGACGATTGAGTTTGCGCCTCCGTCACTTGTGCGCTAAGGAACTGATCATAGCGACGCACTACGGTCGAGACACTGACTCCCTGACCGAAATATCCCGAACCGGTGTTCTGAGGCAAGTTCGCCGCCTGAATGATCTCCTGCCGCGTATACCCCGGTGTATTGGCATTGGCGATGTTCTGCGAGGTCGCAGCGATCCCAGCCTGAGCGGCTGTCAGCGCACTAACTCCGATACCGTAGATATTCATATTCCACCCTCTTCCGACATTCAACAACACATGGTGATTCTATCGGCAGAAAAAGAACAAACTTTAGGCCTTTGCGCTGATACTACCTATGACGCTCGCCAGCTTTTCCGCGTAACGCGGGTCGGTGGCATACCCCGCCTGTTGCAAACCCTGCGCGAACACCTTGGCATCGCCCTGACCCATTACTGCTGCATAGCGCGGATTGCCACTCAACAACTTGGCATAATCCTGAAACGCCTCGGTATGGCTATCATATGCGCGGAAACGTTCTACCTGTTTGCTTGCCACCCCGTTATGGTATTCCGTCGTGGTCACTTCAGCCACCTTTCCGTTCCATCCCTTTCCGGCCTTGATGCCAAAAAGGTTATAGCTGTCGCTACCATCCGCCATCTTGATTTCGCGCTTTCCCCACCCGCTTTCCAGTGCGGCCTGCCCGATGATGAGTTGTGCCGGGACACCCGTTGTGCGACTTGCCTGTTCGGCGGGTGCTTTCATTTCATCGACGAATGACTGCTGGACGTCCGCCTTGTAGGCAGAAGGAACCGAATTCGCGGGCAAGGTGGCCTTGCCGACAGCGGCTGCCGCAGCTGCGGATTGCGTGCTGCTGAGCTGCTTTACCATGACATCCGCCAGTCCCACACCGCGCGCAGCCATGCTTTGCGCCAGTTGCTGGTCCAGCATGCCGGTGAACATCTTGGTCTGTTCGTTATCGAATACGCCGTCCTGTGGCGTCGCCTCGCGCATGCTTTTCAGCATCATGTTCAGGAATACGGTCTCAAACTGCTGCGCTACCTTCCGCAACGCTTGATCCGGAGCCTGCTTAGCCTGCAACTTCAGCTTATCGAGATTCTGGCTATCCGCAGCCAGACCTCCAACATCCATGCCGGAGAGCGCCATCAGATCACCTCCAGCTCCGCTTTCAGGGCGCCCGCCGATTTCATGGCTTGCAGGATCGCCAGCATGTCCTGTGGCGTTGCACCGATGGAGTTGAGCGCCTTGATCACATCTCCCAACGCCACGCCGCGCTTCAGTTGCAGCAGATTGCCGGGAGCCGCCTTGATGTCGATGCTGGCATTGCTCACTGGAGTCGTCTCGCCTTGCGACAACGGCGCCGGCTGGCTCACTGCATTGTCCGCATTGATGACCACAGTCAGGTTGCCGTGTGCCACTGCGCAATCATCCAGCGTCACCTTCTGGTTCATCACCACCGAGCCAGTGCGGGCATTGATGATGACGCGCGCTGCAGATGCTGCCGCATCCAGACGCAGATTCTCGATACGCGAGATGAAGGCCACGCGCGCATTGCCTTCCGGCGCTCTGATCTGCACGGTTCGACTATCCAGCGCTTGGGCGATCTCGGCATCGGGAGAGATTTCGCGGTTGATGGTATCGGCCAGTCGTGTAGCGGTTGTAAAATCGGCAGTCGCCAGTTCAAGATGGACGAACTCGCCCTGCCCCAGCGCTGTGGGCACTGCACGTTCCACTGTTGCACCGCCCGGGATGCGTCCCACGCTCAAATGATTGACCTGCGTCTTGGAACCTCCTGCCGCCGCTCCTGCTCCACTCACCAGCATATTGCCTTGCGCCATCGCATATACCTGCCCATCAGCGCCTTTCAGCGGTGTCATCACCAGCGTCCCGCCGCGCAAGCTTTTTGCGTTTCCGATGGAAGAGACGGTGATATCGATGGTCTGCCCAGGACGCGAAAAGGGCGGCAGCGTCGCTGTCACCGTCACTGCTGCCACGTTCTTCAACTGCAAACTGGTTCCCGGCGGAAGTGTGACGCCCATCTGCGCCATCATGGTAATGATGCTCTGCACCGTAAATGGAGTCTGCGTGGTCTGGTCACCGCTGCCGTCCAGACCCACCACCAGTCCGTATCCCAGCAACTGGTTGTCGCGCACACCCAGCACGCTGGCCATGTCTTTGACACGTTCTGCCGCCGCACTCAATGAGCACAGCATCAGCAACATGAAGGAAAACGTTCTGAAGTTCATCATGGTACCTCCCTAGAACGGTAACACCGAGTAGAAGACGCGGTTGAGCATGCTGAATACCGCCGCCGTATCGATGTTGTTCGCCCCCTTGTATTCGACATGCACATCCGCCACTTGGGTGGATTGCACGGTATTGCTGCTGCTTATGGTGGCCGGATTCACCACACCGGAAAAACGCACATATTCCTCGGAGAGCTTGATTGCCACCTGTTTTTCACCCGCCACACGCAGATTGCCATTGCCCAGTACTTCGGTCACCGTCACGGTGATGGCGCCGGAGAAAGTATTGCTCCCCGAACTGTCGCTCTTGCTGGCTGATTTGACTGCGCTGGTACCCGCCGCACCGAACGATGTGTTCATCGCGCTGCCGCCACTGCCGGTCACCAGTGGCGTGGTCAATGCAATACTGCCGCTGTTATCGTCGTCGTGTCCTGATTTGCCCGAAGCTGATGTCGTCTCGACGATATTGATGATGATCACATCGCCGATGTTACGCGCCCGCCTGTCCTCGAACAGCGGGCGCTCGTTCACTCCGACCTGGTAGATCGAGCCGTTGTTTACCTGTGTGGATGTCGATTGCGGAAGCGGACGCGCCGTCAGCGGCTGTTTGATACTGGTGGAAGGAACGCACGCAGTCAGCGTTACCAGCATCCCCAGCAACCCTATCCTTCCTGGCGTTTTAAGCATGATAGTCCTCACTTACATCTGCGACAGTTTCTGCAACATCTGATCCGAAACGGTGATTGCCTTGGAGTTGATCTCATAGGCGCGCTGCGCCTGGATCATGTTCACCAGCTCTTCTACCACGTTCACATTGGATGTCTCGACATAACCCTGGCTCAGGGTCCCCGTTCCGTTGGTGCCCGGCACGTTGGTGCTGGGCGTGCCGGAAGATGCCGTCTCCAGATACATGTTTTGCCCCATGCTCTCCAGACCGGACGGATTGATAAAGGTCGCCAGTTGCAGACTGCCTACCTGCACCGGCGCACTAGCTCCCGGCTGCGTGATAGTCACCACACCATCCTGACCGATGGTGACGGTAGTGGCATTCGCAGGAATCGTGATCGCAGGCTGCACGACAAATCCATTGGAAGTAACGATCTGCCCCTGACTGTCGGTCTGGAAGGAACCGTCACGGGTATAGGCCGTCGTTCCGTCTGGCAGCAATACCTGGAAAAATCCGGCGCCCTGAACTGCGATATCCAGCTTATTGTCGGTCTGTTGCAGGTTGCCCTGAGTGTGGATGCGCTCGGCCGCGATGGGACGCACGCCGGTACCGATCTGCAGCCCGGATGGTATCTGCGTCTGTTGCGACGATTGCGCGCCTGGCTGACGCAGGTTCTGATACAGGAGATCCTCGAACACAGCGCGTGAGCGTTTGAAACCCGTAGTGCTAACGTTAGCCAAGTTATTGGAGATCACATCCATCTGCGTCTGTTGCGCTTCCAGACCGGTTTTGGATATCCAGAGTGAGCGAATCATGATGTGCGTCCTTTCAGAGTCCTGTGCATGATTGATACATTACGCGCGCACAAGCAAAACCATCCGATGAACACTCGCGGAAATAAGCTTCAATTCAGGGGATAGACAGACGCTGCCAAAAACAACGGCTCACCACCAACGACATACCGATTCGCGCAAGAAGGCGCGCGCGAACGCTACAAAATCAACTGGTTATGCTGAGCAGGCCGCTGGCAGCCTTGGCATTATTGTCCGCCGTTTGCAGCATCTTCATCTGCATGTCGAACTGGCGAGCGAGCGAGATCATGTTCACCATCGATTCCACCATGTTCACGTTGCTGCCTTCCAGATTGCCTGACACCACTGTCACTTTTGCATCTGCATCGGCCGGATTGCCATCTTTGGTGCGGAACAGCGCATCTTCACCGCGCACCAGCTGGCTTTCTTCCGGATTGGTGAGTTTGATGCGACCGACCACCACCACTTGTGCCGCCTGCGATCCGCTGGGCACGGTCGAAATGGTGCCATCCTTGGCAATGGTGACTTCAGTATCCTGCGGGATGGTGATCGGTCCCGTATCCCCCATCACATTGAGGCCGCTACGGGTTTGCAGGATGCCGTTGGACAAGACCTGAAAGCTGCCGTTGCGGGTATAGGCCTCATTACCGTTGGCATCCTGCACGGCGATCCAGCCCTTGCCGTCAACCGCCACATCCAGCGTACGTCCGGTGGTTTGCATTACGCCGGGCGTAAAATCCGTACCAGCCGTCGAATCCACCACGAAAGTACGCGTAGGCAAACCCTCGCCCGCCAACGGCACCGCACGGAAAGCGTCGATGCTGGAACGGAAACCGGGTGTGTTGACATTAGCCAGATTCTGCGACACCGACGCCTGCTGTTGCAGGGTGTGCGAAGCACCTGTCATCGCTGTGTAGATCAGCCTGTCCATGTCACTCTCCTAGCCCAGTTTCAATTAGCGCAAGTTGACGATGGTTTGCAGCACCTGATCCTGTGTCTTCACCGACTGAGCGTTCGCCTGATACACACGCTGAGCTGTGATCATGTTCACTAACTCCGCTGTCAGGTCGACGTTGGAGTCTTCGACTGCCGATGTCTGCAACACGCCAAGACTGCCGGAACCGGGCGCACCGGTCAGCGGGGTGCCCGAAGTAAAGGTTTCGGCCCAATCGTTGCCGCCCAATGGCTGCAAGCCTTGCGGATTACTGAAATTTGACAGTACCACTTGCCCCAGCGTCTTTGCCTGACCGTTGGAATAGCGACCAGAGATGGTGCCGTCCGCTCCTGTGCTGAAGCTTGTCAAACGGCCAGAGGTGTAACCATCTTGTGTCAGCGAGTTCACGCCAAAGATGCCACCAAACTGCGAAGTGGAGGCAAAATCAAAGGTCAAGGTCTGAGCCGAGGCACCGGCAGGTGTAAATGCCGCCGAAGTTACGGCTGCAGCGGGGGTCGCGATCGTGCCATTAGTGTTGAAGGTCATTCCCGTCAATACTCCGCCAACCTGCGCTCCATCGATCGTCAGGTAACTGTTCCATGCATTCGCGCCCGTCTTGGCAAAATACAGCGAAGCCACATGACTGGAACCCAGGCTGTCATACACCGTCATGGAGGTCGAGTCAGTGAAGGTCGCTGCATTGTTCGGACTGAACACAGGTAAGGCAGGAATCGTGGCAGAGCGGGAATCGAGGTTCAGACCGGCTGCAATATTGACAGTCGCGTTGGGCAACAGATCCGCTGTCGATATTTGCAGGTCGGCCGGAGCCGTCGCCACGATCTGACCCAGTGCATTTGGCAGAAAACCGGTCAGCCGGTAGCCCTGACTGGTAACAACGTAACCGTCCTTATCCATCTGAAACTGGCCATTTCGCGAATATACGATCGAACCATTGTTACTCAGGCGGAAGAAGCCGTTTCCGCTCACCGCCATGTCCAGAGAGTTGTTGGTGGTGGTGATGTTGCCCTGGGTGAACTGCTGCGCGATGGTCGCCACGCGCGCGCCGATGCCGGACTGCATTCCGCCTCCTATCGAACTGGCATACACATCGGCGAACTGAGCCTGCGCGCCCTTGAAACCGACCGTGCTAGCGTTGGCGACGTTATTACCGATCACATCCAGACTCTTGGCTGCTGCATTCAGACCGCTTAGACCTTGTTGGAAACCCATGACATCCTCCTGTTAATATTGATCGCACGATACGGGTACGACATTCATCACAAAATCCGGCGCACCGAGCTCATGTCGATGTCTCCCAGATTCCCCACATTCAATTTGGCTCCGCTTGCACTCAACGACACACTGTTAACCAAACCGTAAGTCAAAGCCGCTGGAGTGCTCTTGTTTCCGCTCAGCTCAGCTGCAGCACTAAACTTGTATGCGCCGTTCGCTACTGCCGCACCAGTATTGTCCGTGCCATCCCACTTGAAGTCGGCGATACCTGTATCTTGTGCACCAAGTTGTAAAGTACGCACCGTGTTACCCTTTGCATCGGTGATCGTTACCGTGACTTTGTCGGCTGGCTGTGTCAGTTCTACCGCTCCATTAGAGACACCGTTCAGCAGATCGATCTCGCTGCCTGGAACCAGCGCAGCGTGACCGATAGTGGAAGCGGCCTGCAAGGATTGCGAAGATGTCATGCTCGCGCTTAATGCCTGCACCGTCGCATTCAATTGATTGATTCCGCTCACTGTCGAAAGCTGTGCCATCTGTGAAGTGACCTGAGCATTATCCATCGGGTTGAGTGGATCCTGATTCTTCAACTGCGCCACCAGTAAAGACAGGAAACGATCTTGCGTTGCTGTCAACTGCGAGGCTGAAGTTGTGGCCGCAGAAGAAGTTGCTGTCGAGGATGATGTGGTGCCCTGTACTGAAGTCGTCATTGTCTATCTCCTTTATTGTCCGATGGTGAGCGTCTTGAGCAACAGGCTCTTTGACGTGTTCATCACATCCACATTATTCTGATATGACCGCGAAGCCGAGATCATGTTCACCATCTCATCCACCGGATTCACGTTGGGCATAGTCACATAACCCTGCTCATTGGCCATCGGATGTTTGGGGTCGTAAACTACCTTCATTGGCGAAGCATCCTCAACCACCGCCGAGACCTTAACGCCCGCCCCTGTCTGCCCGGCGATCGGCGTGGTCTCGAACACCACTTGTTTTGCCTTGTACGGCTTGCCATCCGGTCCGGTCGCGCTGTCGGCGTTGGCGAGGTTGCTCGCCACCACGTTGAGCCGCTGCGATTGAGCCGTCATGGCGGACCCGGCGATGTTGAAGATATTGAATAAAGACATGATCGTTATCCTTGTAATGCGGCCAACACTTCCTTGGCCTTGTCGCTGACGAACCTCACACTTGCCTCGTACCGCAGCGCGTTGTCGGCGAACTGCGCGCGCTCAACATCCATATCCACCGTATTGCCGTCGGCACTGGGCTGCAATGGCTTGCGATACAGCACCGGTGCGCCCATCACGCTCTCGCCAGCCCCTGCTGTCAGATGCCGCGAAGATGTGGTAGCCACCCCCAGTTTGTCGCCGCCTTCACCCAGCGCACTTTGCAGGGCGCTGGTGAAATCGATGTCCCTGGCCTTGTAATTGGGCGTATCGGCATTGGCGATGTTGGACGCGATCAGCTCCTGCCGGGCCGACCGCAGATTCAGCGCCGTCTGGTGAAACCTGAATAAATCGTCTATGCTGCTGCTCATCGTATCCTCCTGCTCGCCTGGCAATAGGCTTTTTTCATGGTTTGCATACTAATCACTGCATGTCATGACCTATCTGCCGATTAGGGGCAGAAACCCGTCGTATTTCCCGCCTTAGAAAATCCACCGCCGTCCCACAATATGGCATGGATAACCTGCGTTCAGCCCTGCTAGTCTCACTTCTGCTCTGCACCCAGCCGATTTTGGCCGCGCAACAGCAGAGCCATGCGCAAATACGCGAGGTCACCTTGGCCTTTGCACAGGCTCAGACCCGCTCCTTGCCCGGCAAAGTCAGTATCAAAGTGGAAGATATCGATAGCCGTGTCGTATTGCCCGCCTGCGCGACGCTGGAGGCTTTTCTGCCCGGCGGGGCACAGATGATGGGCAAGACCAGCATCGGCGTGCGCTGCAATGAGCAGCCAGGCTGGTCTATCTTCGTGCAAACGACCATCCGCGCCAGTACCACAATATTGGTCAGCAACCGCCCCTTGGCACAGGGATCAGTGTTGAGCACGAACGATTTCACCCTGCAAAACGGGGAACTGGGACAACCCGGCATCCTTACCGATCCGGAACAAGCCATCGGCAAGACCCTCAGATTCGCCATCGGCGCGGGCCAAGTGCTGCGCCAGGACATGCTGCGCGCCCCCTGGATCGTGACTCAAGGACAGACCGTCGATACGCTGACCCGTGGCGACGGATTCACGGTTCGCTCATCAGGACAGGTACTGAATAACGGTGCCGCCGGGCAAAGCGTGCAAGTGCGCATGCCTTCCGGGCAGGTCGTCAGCGGCACGGTTACCGCCGAGGGTGGCGTGGAAGTGCGCCAGTGAAACTACTATAATGAACACCAATTTGATTGATGCCCTAAAGTTTTCCGATCATCTGCCGATGTAATGCATAACCGAGTCAGTGAAAAGGGGAATACCCAATGAAAATCGAAAAAACCACCAGTCCGTTGCCGACCTCTACAATCGGAGATGCGGGTTCGCGCAGCACGGCAGCCCGCACTTCTGAGAACAAGACCGGATCGGCCGAAAACAGCGGAACCAGCGTGCATATCGGTTCCGGTTCAGCGCAATTGCGCAGTATCGAGGCCAGCACCGCCGGCACCCCGCTGGTTGATGTGCACAAAATCGCCGAGATCAAACAGGCCATCAGCGAGGGGCGTTTTCAGGTGAATTCCGGCGCAGTGGCGGATCGTTTGATCAACTCGGTGCGAGACCTCATCGCCGCGAGCACACATTGACCACCCTCACCACAACCCCGCTTTTGTCCGACCTCAACGACGAATGCGCAGCTTTGCGTGCGTTCGTTGTATTGCTGGAAGACGAGCAACGCACCCTGCTTGGCCAGCACATCGAAGAGTTGCTGCCTATCGCCGAAGCCAAGATGCAACTTTCCAACAAGATTGCTACGCTTTCCGAAGCGCGCCGAGGCAAACTGCCGGAAGGAACCCGTGACACGGTGGAGTGGCTAAAACGGAACGAACCGCAGGGATTACCGGTTTGGCATGAAATACGCCAATTGGCTTCACAAGCACAGCGTCTCAATCAGACCAACGGCGAACTGATAAATATCAAACTGCGCTACAACCAGCAAGCACTCGGTGTGCTCTATAGCGCCGCACAAAGCGCCGCCGGACTTTACGGTGCCGACGGCCAACCCAACCTGCCCAGCGGTAGTCGCACGCTGGGTAGCGTTTGAACCACCCCTTATTGTTGCTCTGTAGTAGTCGGTAGAACCGTCGGCTCCGCTTCCGGCTGCGGTGCCAACACGGTGACCGTGACGCGCCGGTTGCGGGCGCGTCCTTCCGCTGTGTCGTTCGGCAGTACCGGGCGATTGTCTGCCGCACCGACCGCCTTCAGTCGTTCAGCGACGATTCCCTGTTCGATGAACAAACGCACCACACTGCTGGCTCGCGCCGATGAAAGCTCCCAGTTGGATGGGTATTTGGCAGTACTAATGGGCAGATTATCGGTGTGACCTTCCACCTCAATGGCGAACTCGTTACCTGCCAATACTTTTGCTGCGTCTGCCAGCGTCTTTTTCGCTTCCGGCTGAATGTCGGCCTCGCCCTGATTGAACAGCGCACTGGCGTTGATCTCCAGTTCCACGCCGCGACCGGTCTGCGAGACGTTCATCTGCCCGCTCTGGACAAATTTCGCCATGGTCTCGTTCAGTGTTTTGGCGAGATTCTGCATACGCTCGTTCTGTTTGCGCTGCTTCTCGGCAAGGCGCGAGTTGCGCCTGTCGACCAGTGATTTGAAATAGATCTCTTCTTCGCTCAGGTGATTCGCGCTACCCTCACCGGCTTTGCCGTTGGAACCGAAAGCCTGATTCACGGATACGCTGAAGACTTTGTACTTGCCCTCGTTCACCGAGGAGATGCCGTACATCACGACAAAGAAAGCGAACAGCAAAGTGATGAAGTCGGCGTAGGAGACCATCCAGCGCTCGTGATTGTCGTGCTCCGCTCTTTTCGGACGGCGCGCCATCTTACGAAACGTACCCTTTGAGCTTGTTCTCGATGAAGCGCGGATTCTCGGCATTGGCGACCATGCACAGGCCGTCGATCAGCATCTCGCGCATATTCACCTGTTGCGCGATGAGAATCTTAAGTTTGCCGGCGATGGGCAGGAAGAGCAGGTTGGCAAATCCGACGCCATAGATAGTGGCGATGAAGGCGACCGCGATGCCCGCGCCCAACTTGGCCGGTTCGCCCAGACTCTGCATCACGTGTACCAGCCCGAGAACGGCGCCCAGGATGCCGATGGTGGGCGAGTAACCTGCCGCCGATTCCCACACACGCGCCGATTGCCAGCGCAGGTTCTCCCAGTTTTGCAGCTCGACCTCCAGCACTTCGCGTATCTTCTCCGCGCTGTTGCCGTCCACCAGCAATTGCAGTCCTTTGGCCACGAAAGGATCGTCCACCCCCCTGAGTTGCGCTTCCAGCGCCAAAATCCCGTCCTTGCGCGCGACACCACCCCAGGCAGTGATCTGATAAGCCAATCTTTGCACATCGAATTTCGGTGTGATGAACGCCCAGCGCGCCATCTTGAGCCCGGTCACGAACACCTTCAAAGGGTGTTGCAACATGACAGCTCCGAGCGTACCGCCAAACACGATGAAAAAAGCCGCGACCTGCAGCAGCACCGAAACCGAGCCGCCTTCCAGCAATTGCCCGCCGACGATCCCGACGACTGCAACCACTATTCCGAGCAGGCTCAGCTTATCCATCAATGCCCCTTCATTGCAACGCGCAACCGCGCCACGGCCTGGCTATGCAACTGGCACACGCGCGATTCCGAAACCCCCATCACTTCCCCGATCTCGCGCAGGTTCATATCCTGCTCATAGTGCATACCCATCAACAGGCGTTCGCGTTCCGGCAGGTGCTCGATAGCGCCGATCAGCGCCCCGCGGAAACGCTCGTCCTGCAACAACTCCAGCGGATTGCTGTCGCCGTCGGTCTCGAAACGGTCGAAGAAATCTTCGCCTTCATCGCCGTGAAAATCTTCGTAATAGAATAACTGTGCCCCGCGCGCTTCCTGCAACATCTGCTGGTACTCCGGCAGCGACACCGCCAGTTCCTTGGCGATCTCCGTCTCGCTCGGTGTCTTGCCCAGCTTCTGCTGCAAGCGGCTGATCGCTGTTTCGATGCGGCGCATGTCGCGGCGCATGCTGCGCGGCAGCCAATCCGCACCACGCAACTCGTCCAGCATGGCACCGCGGATGCGTTGTGCGGCATAGGTCTCGAACTGCGCACCGCGCAATTCGTCATAACGGCTGGCAGCATCCAGCAACCCCATCATCCCGGCCTGGATGAGGTCGTCCACTTCGACGCTGCCGGGGAGTTTAAGCATCATGTGATGCGCGATGCGCTTCACCAAAGGCGCATACTCCTTCAGGCATTCTTCCTTGTCACTCAGTCCGTTAGGCGTGTACATGGCCTTTATCTTAAGGTTGCCGGCGATCCTCATGTTACGGTCGCCATTCTATTGTTCGCCGGATGCGATTGACGCATCAGGCGCTGCATCACCCCGCCCAGTGCATCATGCCCCTCATCCGCCACACTCGGCGCACGCAGCAGTCCTTGCGCGATCTCGCGTACAGCGTAGGACGATGCTGCGGCAGGAAACGCTTCGGTCACCGGGCGACATAATTGTGTCGCACGTTTGAGCTTTTCATCAACCGGAATATGACCAAGGTATTCCAGATGTACTTGCAAATGTCGTCTCGCGACCTGCGCCACGTTGTCAAACACCGCCAATGCCTCGCGTTCGCTGCCGACCTTGTTGACCACGATGTCGAATGCCTGCCTGCCATTATGCATCGCCATCTGCTTGAGCAAGGCATAACTTTCGGTGATACCGCTGGCTGTCGCATTCAACACCAGCAGCAACGGTTCGTCTCCCGACAAGCTGGCGCAGACGGAATGTCCGGCTCGCGCCGCATCCACCAGCACCACATCCATGTCTTTCGCGGCTGCGCTCAACGATTCCAGCAGGTGCTCGCGCTGGCTTTCATCCAGTTTTGGCAAACCCTGTATCGCACGCGCCACCAGCAATATGCGAACACCTTGCGGACCTCGCAGTATCGCGTCCTGCCAATTCTTTTCACCGCGCACCACGCTCAGCAGGTCGAAACGCGCCTTCAACCCCAGCGTGTTCGCCACATTGTCCTGCGACAAATTCTCGTCCAGCACCAGCACATCCTTGCCAGAACTCCCCAATACTGCCGCCAGATTCACCACGATACTGGTCGCTCCCAAGCCGTCGCGCGCACCGACCACCGTCACCACGCGCGAACTGGAACGTGCCAACAGACGGCGCAGCCCCGCTGCCTGATCCTGTACATGATTAGAGCGCATATTGGCCTCCCAGCATCTTCTGGGCGCTGCCCATGCCGGCCATGAAGGCCGGCAGTTCCGCATCCTGCATGGCGAAAGCGGGGCTGGTTTTGCCCACATCCTTGAACACGCGATGCAGCAAGTATTCCAGATTCACTTCATGCAGATCTTCCGGCACGCGCTGGCCACTGGCAATGTAATACATACTCAACTTGTGTCGCACCACCACATCCAGCACCGTCCCCAGTGTCACCGCTTCGTCCAGTTTGGTGGGGATACAGCCGATCACGCCGGAACCGCCGTACATCTTGACCACGTCGTCCAGCGTACCGCCCGAACTGGTGGCATTCAACAACAACAGGCGCTGCACGCCAACAGCATCGAACATCTGAGCCTGTTCCGCCACGCGACTGTCGCGCTGCCCCACACCCATGGTATCGATCAACACCAGGTGCTTGTGCTTCAGACCGGACAGCGTGAGCTTCAGGTCTTCGGTGTCGCGCACCGCGTGCACCGACACACCCAGTATCTTGCCGTAGATCTTCAATTGTTCATGCGCGCCGATACGGTAGCTGTCGGTGGTGACCAGTGCGACTTTGTCCGCACCGTAGCGCACCACGGCACGTGCCGCCAGTTTGGCGGTGGTGGTGGTCTTGCCGACGCCGGTCGGGCCGACCAGTGCATATACACCTCCGCGTGCCACCACATCCTCTTGCGCCGTCGCCACGCGCAAGTTGTGGCCGAGGATACGGCTCACCCACTCGAGTCCGCCGTCAGCGGGTATCTTCTCCAGCAACTGGCGTGCCAGCAACGGACTGAAACCGACGTTGAGCATGTCGCGCAATACGCCGCCACGCACCGGGTCACGCTGCTGCATATCCGACCAGGAGAGGCTGGCCATCTGCTCTTGCAACATGCTGCGCATGGTCTTGATCTCGGACAACAGCCCTTGCTGTTCCGCTGTTGTATCTTTGCTCTCGCGTACCGCCGTATTCTCGCGCGTCATGTTCGCTTGCAGCACCTTCGTCCCCAGCGCGGCGGCCTGATTGCCTGCCGGCACGGAAAGTTTTCCGGTCCGGGTCGCAGGCCTGTTCGCGCCTTCGGATACTCTGGTCTCGCTCAGATGCGCCAATTCGGCACCGGCTACCGCCACGATCTCGACCCCCTCCGCCACTTTGCGATTGGACAGGATCACGGCGTCCTCGCCGAGTTCGACACGGACCAGTTTCAATGCGTCACGCGAACTGGCTGCGATGAATTTTCTTGCGTTCATGCTCTACCTCCCACCATGGATGTGAACCGTACCGTTTTGAAGCCCGGCACTTCTTCTTGTGAAATCACTTTCAGTTGCGGCAATGACCGCTTCAGGAAACGCGACAACAGATCGCGAATATGTGCCGGCACCAGCAGTACCGTGGGCAGGCCCAATTGTTCCTGGGTCTGCGTCGCATTACGCGCTTCGCGCAGCAGCGTGTTGGCCAGGCTGGGTTCGATCGCCGAACCGCCTGCTTGCAGCGCTTGCGACAACACGTATTCCAGCTCCTTATCCATGCCAATGACCTGCAACTCCTGCGCCGACGGATAGAACTGCTGCACGATGGCAGCACCGAGTGCCACACGAACCAGCCCGGTCAATACGTTGGCATCCTGGGTTTGCGGTGCATGCTCGGCCAGTGTCTCGAGAATGGTGCGCATATCGCGAATGTGCATACCTTCGTCCAGCAGGTTTTGCATCACCTTCTGCACAGTCGCCAGCGACAGTAATTTCGGGATGAGGTCTTCGGTCAGCTTGGGAGCCAGCTTGCCGAGATGGTCAAGTAGCTGTTGCAACTCCTGACGCCCCAGCAATTCGGCTGCGTGGGTATGGATCAGATGACTCATGTGCGTCGCCACCACCGTACCTGCATCGACCACGGTGTAACCCATTACCTGTGCCTGCTCGCGCACCCCGGCTTCAACCCAGACTGCTGGCAGGCCGAAGGCAGGATCTTTGGTCGGCGTGCCGGGCAAGACGCCGCTCACATTGCCTGGATTGATAGCCAGGAACATATTGGGGTAAGCCTCGCCGCTGCCGATCTCGGCACCTTTGAGTGTGATGCGATAGGCGTTCGGTCGCAGATCGAGGTTGTCACGGATATGCACGGCCGGTGGCAAAAAACCCATGTCCTGAGTGAATTTCTTGCGGATACCTTTGATACGGCGCAGCAGGTCACCGTCCTGCGCCTTGTCCACCAGCGCGATCAGGCGATAACCGACTTCCAGGCCCAGCACATCCACCTGCGCCACATCTTCCCAGCTGGCTTCTGGCGCTTCAGTGCTCGGCACGCTGACCGGATTCTCCGCCGCAACGGCTTTCTCCGCGTCCAATTTGGTGCGCTGCAACAGGTAGAAAGCGAACCAGCCCATCGCGCCCGCCAGCAACAGGAAAGCGAAATGTGGCATCCCGGGGATCATGCCCAACATGCCGATGATGGCTGCAGTCAGGATGATCACTTGCGGGCTGTTGATGAGTTGCTTGGCCAACTGCTGACCGATGTTGTCTTCACTGGCGACGCGGCTGACCACCATACCGGCAGCGGTAGAGATCACCAGTGCCGGTATCTGCGCCACCAGACCGTCACCGATAGTGAGCAGGGTGTAGTTCTTGGCGGCGGTGGCGAGGTCAAGGTCGTGTTGCAACACGCCGACGAACAGGCCGCCCACGACATTGATCAGCATGATGATGATGCCGGCGACGGCGTCGCCGCGCACGAACTTGGAGGCACCGTCCATCGCACCGTAGAAATCGGCTTCCTGTGCGATCTCGGCACGGCGTTTGCGCGCCGCATCTTCGCCGATCAGGCCTGCATTCAGGTCGGCATCGATCGCCATCTGCTTGCCCGGCATCGCATCCAGTGTGAACCGCGCGCCTACTTCGGCGATACGTCCGGCACCTTTGGTGATGACCACGAAGTTGATGACCACCAGGATCACGAACACCACGATACCCACGGCGTAGTTGCCGCCGACGAGGAAATGGCCGAACGATTCGATCACCTTGCCTGCCGCATCCGGACCGGTGTGGCCGCGCAACAGCACCACGCGGGTGGAGGCGACATTGAGCGACAGGCGCAGCAGCGTGGAGATCAGCAACACGGTGGGGAATACGGCGAAGTCGAGCGGCTTGGTGGTGTTCATCGCCACCAGCAGCACCATGATGGCGAGCGCGATGTTGAAGGTGAACAGGATATCGAGCAGGAACGGCGGCAGCGGCAAAACCATCATCGACAGGATCATCACGATCAGGATCGGGCCCGCCAGACCGCGCACGCCGCCGCGCAACATCGCGACCTTCAGCATTTCGAACATGTTCATACGCACCTCTTGAGCTCATTCCGGCAATCGGCGAAGACTGCCTCTCTTGTGCGTATTATCTGAAACGGATGTCAAACCGATGGGACGAATAGAGGGGGAATTGCGTGGCTATTCAGGCTTGTCGGAAAACTGCCTACAGCGCGGCATTGGCCGGGTCGAGCTCTTTGGGCACCGGCAACTCCTGCGGCTCCTGCGGATAGTTGCCGCCGACCGTCTTGTAGCGGCGCAGCTGGTAGACATAGGCCAGCACCTCAGCAACGGCGGTATACAGCGCTTCCGGAATCGCCTGGCCGAGGTCGCAGTGTTTATGCAGGGCTCGCGCCAGAGGCGGCGCTTCGAGGATGGGCACATTGTTCTCTTTGGCGATCTCCTTGATCTTCGCCGCCATCAGGTGCGAGCCTTTCGCCACCACGATGGGTGCGCGCATCTTGCTGTCACTGTATTTGAGCGCCACCGAGTAGTGGGTCGGGTTGGTCACCACCACATCCGCAGTCGGTATCTCTGCCATCATGCGGCGACGGGCCATCTCGCGCTGCATGCTGCGCACGCGCGCCTTGACCTGCGGATCGCCCTCGGTCTCCTTGGCTTCCTGCCGCACCTCTTCCTTGGTCATCTTCAGTTTCTTGTTGTGCTCCCACAGCTGGAACGGCACATCCACCGCCACGATGAGAAACATGCCTCCCATGATGGCGGCGAAACTTCCCCACACCAGGCTGCCCAGATGCGGGATGGCAATAGCAATCGGTTCACTCACCAGCATCAGCACGGCATTCTTGTTGTGCCAGATCACCCACGCCCCAATACCCCCCACCACAGCCGACTTGGCTATGGCCTTGATTAGTTCCATCAGGCTGTTGGTCGAGAACATGCGCGCGACCCCGGTGATCGGATTGAGTTTGCTGAAGTTGGGTTGCAGCGGCTTGAATGTGAACAGCCAGCCGTTCAGCAGCAGCGGCGAGAACATCGCGACGGCCAGCATCAAGCCCAGCAACGGCAGGAAAGTGAGCAGTGTCGCCATGCTCAGTTCATGTAATCGCGGCAGCAGCAATTCAGAATGGAAAGCGAGACCTGTATCCAGCGTCAAGCCCTCGCGGATCAGCGAGATGAGCTGGTGCGCTAACGACGAACCCATCATCCAAATGCCCGCCCCACCCGCCATCAATACCGCAAACGTGGACAGTTCGCGCGAACGCGCGACCTGACCCTCCTCGCGCGCCTGGTCCAGGCGCCGCTGTGAGGGTAATTCCGTCTTTTCCAGATCGCTGTCTTGTTCGGCCATGGCTGAGTCCTTTGCTCATGGCGATTATCGATGAGCGAAAGGAATTCAATCCGCAGAACAACGGGTGGAAATACCGGCAATCCAGAGTCTTCAACCAGCCCTTGCCAACCGCGCCAGTACCCGCTCCGCCATTCTGGACAAGGGTACGATCTCATCCACGGCCCCGAGGGCAATGGCTTCGCGCGGCATGCCGAACACCACGCAACTCGCTTCATCCTGGGCGAAGTTGTAAGCCCCTGCCCGCTTCATCTCCAGCATCGCCGCAGCGCCATCCTTACCCATGCCGGTGAGCATGACTCCGACAGCATCCGCACCCAATCGTTCGGCAGCAGCCCGGAACAAGACCTCCACCGATGGCCGGTGACGATTCACCGGCGGCTCCCGGCTGAGCACGGTGCGGTATTTTCCGGCAACACTTTCCAGCAACAAGTGGGAATGGCCGGGTGCCAGATAGACACAGCCCGGCAGGATGACCTCGTGATGTTCAGCCTCCTTCACCCGCATCCTGCACAGACCATCCAGACGTTCGGCAAAGGACTTGGTGAACAACTCCGGCATGTGTTGCGCGATCAGGATTGCAGGGACATTTTCCGGCATATCCGCCAGAAACGTCTTGAGTGCTTCCGTTCCGCCAGTCGAGGAACCGACCACGATGATATGTTCGCCCATCAATCGGCAAGTCCTATTGCGGCAAGTTCATACACGGTATTCCCGCGCAACTTGAACAACTCGCCAGCGTAATGAAAACTCTCGGAATGTCCGGCAAACAGCAGACCATCGGCACGCAACAATGGCGCGAATTTCTTCAGGATGGAAAACTGCGTCTCCTTGTCGAAATAGATCATCACGTTGCGGCAGAAGATCGCGTCCAGCGGCTCATGGATCGGCCAGCCGGATTCCAGCAGATTGATGCGTCGAAAGTCGATCAGCTTCTGCAACTCCGGCTTCACCCGCACATAGCCGGCATGCACCCCGGTTTCGCGGATGAAGAACTTATCCACTTGTTGCGGCGGCAGTTTGGCAATGGCATCCGCCTTGTAGCGCCCCTCGCGTGCCGTTTGCAGCACCTTGGTATCCAGATCGGAGGCGATGATGTGAACCTTGCGCTCGTATCCGCCCAGCACCTCAACCGCCGTCATCGCCATCGAATAAGCTTCTTCGCCGGTGGAGCAGGCCGAACACCACAGTGTGAGTTGCCTGGCTGCATCCTGCTTGCGCAGGTGTTCTGCCAGAAGGGAAAAGTGATGCGGCTCGCGAAAGAACGAAGTGAGGTTGGTGGTCAGCGCGTTGGTGAACGCTTCCCACTCCGCCGGGTCGCCCTGTTGCAGACGATCCAGATATTCGGCGAAGGTCTTGGAACCGGTGCTGCGTAGCTGTCGCGCCAAGCGGCTGTACACCAGCTCCTGCTTGTTCTCGCCGAGCGAGATACCGGCATGCCGGTATATCAACTTGCGGATACGCTGGAAGTCCTGGTCAGTGAAACTGAACTCGCGCGGTTGTGTGATGCTCATTCTTCTATTCTAGCTTGGGAAACGGCTCGCAGGCTGTTATCCCTTCGCCCGCCACCACAAAGCACATCCTTGCTCTCTGACGGCGATTGCCTATCAGTGCCCTCCGCGCACATCGCTGAGCAACTCCTTGATATCGAGGATCAGCACAATATCGCCTTCGCTGGACATGGTGACACCCGCCACGCCTTTGGGACGGAATGTATCCAGTGATTTGATCACCACATCTTCGTGCCCCACGAAGCCATCGGCGGTCAGAATGAAGCTATTATTTCCGAACTGCATCAGCACACCCACTTCGGAGTTGTCGCTGTTGCCCCAACCGATCAATTGTGTCAACGGCAGGACGGGCAGTACTTCACCGCGCACCACCATGGTGGCTTTACCGGAAACTTTTTGCAGCTGGTTCTGGGTGACCGGCAAAATCTCGCGCACCATGGACAACGGCACGGCAAAAGACTGATCGGCCAGACGCAGCACCAGCACCGGCAGGATGGCCAGCGTGAGCGGCAACGAGATGGAGATGACTGAACCCTTGCCCGCCTCGGAATGGATGCTGACCGTGCCGTTGAGTTTCTGGATGTTGGTCTTCACCACGTCCATGCCGACGCCACGGCCGGACACGGCCGAAATCTGGTCTTTGGTCGAAAAGCCCGGCAGCAGGATGAGTTCCAGGCATTGGCCCTCGTCCAGCGTGTTGGCTATCTCGGCAGTGATGAGCCCCTTCTCGACGGCTTTGTTACGAATCACTTCCGGGCGCATGCCCTTGCCGTCATCGGTGATAGTGATGAGGATGTGGTCGCCCTCCTGACGCGCGGAAAGTTCGACCAGACTCTTTTCCGGCTTGCCTGCGGCGATTCGTTCTTCAACCGTTTCCACCCCGTGATCGACCGCATTTCGCACCAGATGCACCAGCGGATCGTTCAGATCTTCGATCATGGTCTTGTCCATCTCGGTTTCTTCACCGATCAGTACCAGTTCGACATCCTTGCCCAGCGAACGCGCCAGATCGCGCGCCAAACGCGGATATTTCTTGAACAAGCGGCCGATCGGCTGCATACGCGTCTTCATCACCGCATTCTGCAGATTGACCACCAGCATATCCAACTGGGTGACGGACTGATCCAGCTCCCGCAGGGTATCGGCATCGTTGCGTCCCTGCAGGATGTCAGAGCGCAGATGGGTGAGCCGGTTCTTGGTCAGACCGATTTCGCCCGACAGGTTGAGCACTTGGTCCAAACGTTCGGTGTCGACACGTATGGTCGTCTCCTTCGCCTCGGTAGCCGGCACATCACCTGCACGGCGTCCGACGGTCGCACCGGGTACGTCACTGGTACGCCGACCGAACGCCTTCTTGGTCGATTCTTCTTCGTTGACCGCCTCCGCGATCTTGGACTCATCGCGCGTCGCCCCCACCTGCTTGACGATATCGGTACCGGTGATCGCGTTGTAAAGCGCGTCCCAATCGACGTTATCCGCCCCTATCGCCCCCGCGGGAGCTGAAGACGGAGCACCGGCAGCTGGTGCCGGAGCCGCCGTCTTCTTGGAGATCGCCGCGACAGCCTTGCCGCTCAAGGCATCCTTGAGCGCGTTCAGCACTTCGGACGGAGCGGCAACCGGTTGCAGGCTTTGCTGCAACGCGCTGAACATCTTGCGCACTTCTGCCGTTGCCGCAAAGATCACATCCATCAGGTCGGCATTCAGGGTCAATTCGCGATTGCGCAATTTATCGAACAGATTCTCGGTTAGATGGCATACCGTAACCAGTTCCGTGGCATTCAAAAAACCCGCGCCCCCCTTGATGGTGTGAAATCCGCGAAATATCTCGTTCAAAAGACCGCTGTCATCCGGACGCTTTTCCAGCTCCATCAATTTGCTGTCCACATCGGACAACATATCTCCGGCCTCCATCAAAAAGTCCTGCAGCAGCTCTTCCATTCCCACGAAATCGTTCATGTTCGCACTCCTTGTAGGTCGGGTTTTAACCCGACACGCCTCTTCATCTTCGTAGGCCGGACTTCAGTCCGACATGTCGGGTTGAAACCCGACCTACATTCAGAAACCCAAACTTTCCAGCAGATCGTCCACCTGATCCTGACTGGTCACCACATCGGTACGTCCCTGCGCATTGATGACCGGACCATTGAGCAGACCCGCATTCAACTCCGCCTTCACCGAAGCTGGCGCATTCTCCAGCAACAGCGCCAGCAGCTGCGTTTCCATGTTTTGCGTCACCTCGATGATCTTCTTGATGACTTGTCCGGTCAGATCCTGGAAATCCTGCGCCATCATGATCTCCGTCAGATGGGCATTGGTCGCCTTGGTCTGCTTGGGCGTTTCATGCAGATAGGCATGGGTTTGCGTGACCAGATCCTTGAACTGCAGCACATCGAGTTTCTTTTCGAACAGCAGATCCCACTGCTTGGCCAGACGCTGCGATTCGTCTCCCAGCTTTTCGACGACAGGTTGCGCCGCCTCGGTCGCGTTCAGCACGCGCTCGGCGGCTTGTTGCGTCAACGTCGCCACGTAATTCAGCCGGTCACGCGCATCGGGGATGGACGATGCAGCCTTTTCGATCTCCTTGTGCAGTCCCAGTTCACGCAGCGTATCGTGCAACGTACGCGCCATATGGCCGATCTGGTTCATGACCTTGGTCGGGTCGGTATCGCCGGTCACCACGGGGGAGTTCGCCGCTGCCACCGTCGCCGGTTTTCCTTCCTCCGCGTTCGCCTGGATGATGCTGTCGAACAGCGCCTCGAGATCGTCTGAATCCTGACTTGCAGTATTGGTTGCCATGACCTGCCTCACTTGTTAAGTTGCGGGAATGCCGCGAATATCTTCTTCAATTTTTCGTCCAGCGTGGCTGCGGTGAACGGCTTCACCACATAGCCGGATGCCCCTGCTTGTGCAGCCATGATGATGTTCTCCTTCTTCGCTTCCGCCGTCACCATCAACACCGGCAGATGCTTCAGATTGGCATCGGCACGGATCGCACGCAGCAGATCGATACCGGTCATATTCGGCATATTCCAATCCGACACCACGAAATCGAATGCCTCTCCGCGCAGCTTGTTCAGGGCGTCAACACCATCTTCAGCTTCCTGGACATTGCTGAATCCAAGTTCTTTCAGGAGATTCCGCACGATGCGCCGCATCGTGGAGAAATCGTCCACCACCAGGAATTTCGTATTTTCTATGCCCATCACATTCTCCTAAATGCAGTACTGAGTACTCAGCACTCAATACTCTTCCTAAGTCATCAACGGCCGCAGCGTCGATGACAATATCAACGAATCGAATTTCGGCACGTAGTAGTCCACCCCGACGCGCTTGCCCATGGCCCGGTTCGCATCGGATGACAGCGACGAATGCATCACCACCGGAATATCGTCGAAACGCCTGTCGTTCTTGATGTTCTGTGTCAGCACATAGCCGTCCATTTCCGGCATCTCAGCGTCGGTGAGGATGACCTGGATCTGATCGTGCAGATTGACACCCGCGCTCTGTGCCGTATCTGCCATGGCTTTCAGCCTGTCCCATGCCTCCCGTCCATTGTTGGCCTGCACATGCTTGATGCCCATCTTGTCCAGCACTTCGATGATCTTGCGGCGCGCCACCAGCGAATCATCGGCAAAGAAGATGCACAACTCATGCTCGGAATCGATACGCTCGACGTTGCCGACCACGCCTTCACCGAATGCATCCGCCAGTATCTGCTCGACATCGAGGATGGATACCAGCGAGCCATCCTCCAGTTCGGTGATGGCGGTGATGAGCGCTCCCTTGTCCGAAAGCATACCCTCGGTCGGTCGCACCTTGTCCCAATCGACACGGATGATTCGATCCACGCCCGCCACCAGGAATCCCAGGATGTGGCGGTTGTATTCGGCGACCAGCATGGTCTCGTGCTTCTGACCCGTTTGCATGTTCATGAAGTTGGCCAGATTGAGCACCGGCATGACATGACCGCGCAGGCTGATAATCCCGTCCACCCCGCCCGGCATGTTCGGCGTGCGGGTGATCTTGCCGATCTGGCAGACTTCCTTGACCTTGAACACGTTGATACCGAATTTTTCGTTGGTGCCCAGATTGAACAAGAGGATCTCCATCTTGTTGGTGCCCGCCAGATTGGCGCGTGCATCGATCTGGTCCAGCAGGCCATCCTGTCCCGTGCTCAACATGTCTTCTGCATAAGTCATCTTCGTCTCCTCAAGCCAACAGACGCGCCAGCGTCTGCGACAATTTCTGCGGCTCGAACTTCGGCACGTACTCATCCACACCTACCGTCTTGCCGAGCTGTTGATTGGATGAACTGGACAGGGACGAGTGCATCAGCACCGGTATTCCGGAAAAACGCTTGTCCGATTTGATCTTGCGCGTCAGCATATAACCATCCATCTCCGGCATCTCCACATCTGTGAGAATCACCTGCACCAATTCCTTCATCGGAGTGTGGGAGGCATCTGCATAATCGGCCATCTTCGATAGCTCCAGCCAAGCCTGACGACCGTTGATGGCAGAGATGGATTTAACGCCCATCGCATCCAGTGTGCGCTGGATCTGATGGCGCGCCACCGAGGAATCATCGGCATAGAACACCGTCCGATCCTTGCCCAGGGGCTTCACACTCTTCAGGATCATATCGTCCGCATCGAAGTGCCCGGTCTCGGACAGGACTTTTTCAACGTCCATCATCATCACCAGTCGCCCGTCCTTCAACTCGGTGATCGCCGTCACCAGCCCGCCCAGTTCAGCCACCAGCATGGCGGGAGGGACGCGCATCGCCGACCAGTCCAGACGCAGGATATTATCCACCGCCTTGACCAGGAAACCCTGGGTGTGTCCGTTGTATTCGGTGACGATCATGATGTCGGATTTGTCGTCGGTCTGGATACCGGCGTATTTGGCCAGATCGATCACCGGTACCAGCGCTCCGCGCAGGCTCACCATGCCTTCCACCGATTCCGGCATCTCCGGAGCACGCGTGATGGCAGGGATACGCATCACTTCTCGCACCTTGAACACGTTGATGCCGAAGGTCTCCTCGCGTCCGGTACGTCTGTCATGTCCGAGCGTGAACATCAGGATCTCCAGCTTGTTGGTTCCCGCCAGCTTGGTACGGGCATCGATGCTCTTTAACAGATCAGACATTTTATTCTCCTCCGGATGTCGGGTTTCCCCGCATCCTTACCCTCATTTGCTCAATGCACATTTTGTCAGCGGATAACCGGCCCTGCTTAGTTCATCGGCGGATTTTGCCAATTCTTCAGTGGCGGACTTGGCGTCTTGTGCAGAATGCGTGTTGCTATCCACCAGACCGGTGATGCGTTCCAGGCTCTGCGCCACACTCTCGCCTGCCGCAGACTGTTCTTTCGAGGCCACGGCGATATGGTCGACGCGTTCCGAGACGTTCTGCGTCGCGCTCATGATCTGCTTCAGACCTTCGCCGTTCTTGCGGATCAGAGTGATGCCGCCTTCCACCTCGACTACCGCCCCCTGCATGGAGACCACTGCCGCGCCGGAGATCGCCGTGATCTCGGCGATGGTCTTGGTGATGTCCTTGGTGCTGGTTGCGGTGCGCTCCGCCAGTTTGCGCACCTCGTCCGCCACCACCGCAAAGCCACGCCCTTGCTCGCCTGCACGAGCCGCCTCGATGGCCGCATTCAACGCCAACAGGTTGGTCTGCTCGGCGATCTCCTTGATGGTGTTGGCGATCGCGCCGATGCGCTGAATGGACTCGCCCAGATCGGAGATGGTCTTGCTGGAAGCTTGCACCGTGGTGGCCACCTTGCCGGTCGCGACGACACTAAGCTCCATGTTGCGATTGTTCTCCGCGACGATCAACTGCATCGTTTTGGCATCGCCCAGCGAATCCGCCGCCATATGCGCCACTTCGGCGACGGACTGGCTGAATTGTTCCATGGTCGCGGCGATCTGCTGGATGTGATCCTGCTCGGTCAGCGCATTGTTCGCCACCCCGTTCACCCTGGCATCCACGTCCCTGATGTGTTCCTGCATCTTCTTCACTGGCGTGACGATCTCATCCACCATGGTGCGCAGATAACATTGCATTGACTGGATCTCACACAACAAAGAACCCATCTCGTCGCGAATGGATAAATCCATTTCGGTATCCAGGTTGCCTTCCATGATATTCCTGAATTCCTTGTCGACGACAGTCGCCGGGTTACGCACATAATGCCGCACGCAGTAGCCGATAAAGAAGAACAGGAAGACGTGCAGGGCAACCTGCCCCAGGATGGTCTGCATCTCCATGTGATGGATGCGGTCAAAATCCGGTTTCAGGTCAATCATCACATCCGATGCGCCGAGCACTGTGCCTTCTTCCGCCTGGTGGCAGCCGGTACAGTCGGTGCCATGAAAATCCTTGCTCGCCTTGTACGGCGTGATCACGCGCAGGAATTGATCGCCATGCTCATCCTTGCCGAACGTCACGCTGGGCTGCTTGCTCTCGATCACGCGGCGCTGCGCTTCGTCCTTGGCCTGCTCTTCCGGCAAACCCTCGCCATACAGCTTGACCACCTGCGCAGCACGAACGACCTGAGCCGATTTTATATTACTGCCGGAACTGACCTTGTGAATGAGCAATTTGCGGTAGTTCACGTCACCGATCTGCCCGGTGACCATCAGCATGTTGGCACTATCAATGATCTCGTTGGCCAGTTGCGCGCCTTTTTCTCCGGCCAGGGTGCGCGATTCTTCGCGCAGATTCTCTGAAACGAACACCTGTGCGGTCGTCAGAACGATCAGCAACGAGGTCTGGATCAGGAATTGCAATTTATTAGCCAGCGACCAATGCTTGAACTTGTAGCGCTCGTATCTGGACTCGATCTGGGCACCGGACTGGTTCAGCTCGCGGTAGAGCGCTTCCGCCTCCACTACCTGTTCACGCGTCGGCGGTTTGCGCACTGATACATAGCCGATGATGCTGCCGTTCTCGATGATGGGTGCAACGGTGGCGCGCACCCAGTAGTGGTCGCCGTTCTTGCACCGGTTCTTCACCAAACCGCGCCAGGGATGCTCAGACTTCAGGGTATCCCACAACCATTTGAAGGCCTGCGACGGCATGTCCGGGTGACGCACGATGTTGTGGCTCTTGCCGATCAGCTCTTCACGTGAAAAACCGGAGATGGCGAGGAAAGCATCATTGGCGTAAGTGATGATGCCCTTGGTGTCGGTCTTGGAAATGAGCACCGTCCCTGCCGGGAACGACACCTCTTTTTGCGATATGTATGCGTTCTTGTTCTGCATGACTCTCTCCTCGGCACCCGTTGTTATTCTTTAGCGCTACACCCGGAAGCGCGCGGCCGCCCCTTGCAGTTCGACTCCCATGCGTTCGAGTTCGCTGATGTCATGCGCCGTCTGTTCGATGGCGGCATGGTTCTTCTCGGCCATCTTGGCGATCTGCTCGATGTTGCGCGTGATCTCGTTGCTCGCCGCACCCTGCTCGCCCACCGATACCGCGATCTCGCCGACCCCGACATTCGATTCGCGCACCGCCGCACCGGCCTCGTTCAGCACCGCCGACATCAGTTCGACATGCTTGTGCGTGGTCTGTAACGATTGCACGCCGGAAGCGATAGCCTGCTCGACGCGGGTGGATTTTTCATCCAGCTTGCTGGTGACCTTGTCAATCTCGCTGGCGGAATGGGCGGATTTTTCCGCCAATTTGCGCACCTCATCCGCTACCACCGCAAAACCCCGTCCCTGCTCACCCGCACGCGCCGCCTCGATAGCAGCATTCAGCGCCAGCAGATTGGTCTGATCGGCGATGTCCTTCACCTGTTGCGTCATATTGGCGATGGTACGCGCACTTTCCACAAACTCGTTGGCTGACAAGGCGATCTGCTGCACTGCCGCCTCGATGCTCTGTATCTCGCGCACCATCTCCGACACGCTGCGATTGCCCTGTTCGGTCTGCTGCAGGCTCTTTTCCGACAGCGCGCGCACGGCATTGGTGTTGTCCGCCACCGAATTGATGCTGACCGTCACCTCCTCCACCGCCGCGGCCGTGGAGGAGACCGCTTCGCTTTGCGCCCGCGAACTGCCAGCCACCTCTGCCGAAGTGGCGGCGATATGACTGGTGGTCTTGTTGATCTTTTCCACACCGCCCATCACCTGCCGGATGATGACGCAGAAACTGTCGATCAGCGCATTGAATGCGACAGCGGTCTGCCCGACCTCGTCCTTGCTGTGCACCGCGACGCGACGCGACAGATCGCCATCGGTCTGCATCGCCAGCATGATCTGCTGCAATTCACGCGTCGGACGCGTCACCTGGTTGATGAGCCAACCGATGACAAAGAACAGCAATACCTGAATCAACAGTTGCCCGGCCCACAACATAGCGCTGGCTTTCTTCATCTCCTCATACTCGCCTGTCATGTCCATACTCACACTCACTGCGCCGAGCACTGCGCCATCCTCGACCATGTGGCATTGCAGGCAATTGGTGCCGGTACCGCGAAAATCCTTGGCTGCAGCGAACGGTACAACCACTCGCAGCAACTGCGAACCATTCTTGTCCTGCAGATTGGTCTGTATCTTTCCGGAAGAAAGCGCGAGCCTGTCCATCTCGTCAACAGCCTGCTCCGTAGGCAATCCCGGACCGAACTGGTCCTGAACAGGCTTGTTGCGAATGACGCGCAAGCCCACGACTTTTTCCGCAGAGCCCATCTTGACTACGAATTGGGCGCGCTGCGCGGTATCGCTGATGGTACCGTTCAGCATCATCATATTCAAACCGTTGAACACACCGTCCGCAGGTATCGCCGCGCGGTTCTTGGCGTCTTCCTGCACCCGCACCTCATACCGGTCGAATGCCCAGCGCTGCGCCAACACCAGCACCACCAGCAGAATCAGCTGGATAGGAATCTGCAGCTTGTTCTTGATCGACAGTCCACTCCACCATTCGCTCATCATGTTCACCTTTTCAGCTTGGTCTCATTGAGGCCGGACATCAGACTTTGAAGCGGCCGATGGTCTTGTTCAGATTCTCGGCCAGATCCTCCATCGTCTTCACAGCACCCACCGTGCGCTTCACCACATCGTTGCTGCGGCTGGCCATCACGGCGATCTGGTCGACGTTACGGGCGATATCCTGGCTGGCATCACGCTGCTTGTTGATCGAACCGGAGATATCCTCCAGACCGCGATTCACGCTATCCACGGAAGCGTTCGCCTCGACCAGCACGGCAGTCACTTCGCGGATGTGTTCCTGACTGCTTTGCAAAGCAGTCATGCCGCGCTGCACGGTCTTTTCGACTTGTCCGGATTGCGCTCCCAGCGACTTCGTCACCTCGTCGATCTGTGTCGCGGATTGGGCAGATTTCTCCGCCAGTTTGCGCACTTCATCGGCCACCACCGCGAATCCGCGTCCCTGTTCACCCGCACGCGCCGCCTCAATCGCCGCGTTCAACGCCAGCAGATTGGTCTGCTCGGCGATGTCACGCACCTGCTGCGTCATGTTTGTGATACTTTGCGTGTTGTTCACGAACTCGCCCACAGCGGTTGCGATCTCCTGTACCGAATTCTCGACGCGCTCCAGTTCCTGCATCATGTCCTGTAAGCTCTGTTGCCCGCGATTGGCGCGCTCCAGACTTTCTGTCGACAGCTTGGCCACGCGATCCGTCCCCTCGGCGACGTGCGCGATACTGGAACTGACCTGCTCCACCGCCTTCGAGGTGGTGGCTGCCGTGTCGCTTTGCTGTTGTGAACTCTGGGCCATTTGCTGCGCATCCTGTGCGAGCGAATGCGCTGCGCTGGCAACCTGATGGGCATGCCCGTCGACCTGCGAGACGATCACCTGGAAACTGCTGGTCAGCTCGTTGAACGCCTTGGCGGTCTGCCCGATCTCGTCCTCACTGCGCACCACGACACGTTTAGACAAGTCGCCGTCCGCCTGCATGGACTGCATGGCTTTTTGCAATTCACGGGTCGGACCGGTCACAAAACTGATCAGCCAGCCGATACCGAAGTACAGGAACACCTGCACGGCAATCTGTGCCGCCCACAACACCATATTCGCCCGGCTCAACACCTCATACTCTTCCGAGATATCCACAGTGATACTGGCCGCCCCGTTCACCGTTCCTTCGGGCACCATATGGCACATCAGACAGTTGGTGCCTCGAAAATTCGTTTTGGCGATGAAGGGAACGACTACGCGCAAAGCATTCTTGCCGTTCTGTTCCAGTATCTTAGTCTGTTGCTTGGCGGATGAGAGCGCGAGGCGATCCATCTCATCCTTGGCCTGCTCGGACGGCATGCCCGGACCGAACTGGTCCTGCACCGGTTTGTTGCGGATGACCCGCAGCTCCAGCACGCGGTCGGAGGCGCCCATCTTGTCCACGAACAACTTGCGCTGATCCGCATCACTGATGATGCCGTTGAGCATCAGCATGTTCAGGCCGTTCAGCACACCGTCGGTGGAAACAACAGCCTTTTGCCGCGCCCCCTCAAGCACATGCTCCTCGAATTTATCCAGCGCCGTGCGCTGCGCGGAGATCATGATGACCAGCAAAATGAGCTGGATCGGGATCTGCAACTTGTTCTTCAGCGACAGTTTGCTCCACCATTTATTCATTTCTTCCTCCCACCGTTTGTGTGTCAGCCAACCATGTTTTCTAACGACCTTGCGTCTCTTAGCGGCATCGAATCTGGAATCTTTAATGCCCGGTCGGCGAAACCCCCGTATGAACGCCACCCGCCCCTGCGCCGACCGCCGCCACGCCGGATGCAGTCGCAGCGACCCCGGATGCGGCATCCAGCTCCGGATCTCTCGGCTCGCCGGTGGCGGCATCGATATCCACACTGCCGCCGTCCTTCAGCGCCGCCTCTTCCGCTTTTTTGTTCATCACGATGATGCTGATGCGGCGATTTATCGGATTTAGCGGTTGCGATTTATCGAACAACACGGCCGACGACAGACCGACCACGCGTACGATCTTGTCATCCGCCAATCCGCCCTTGATCAACTCGCGGCGCGACGCATTGCCGCGATCTGCCGACAACTCCCAGTTGCTGTACTTTCCGCCCGCCGTCACATAAGGCTGGGCATCGGTATGCCCGGACAGGCTGATCTTGTTCGGCATCTCGTTCAGCATCTTGCCGATCGCCTGCAGGATGTCTTTGGTGTAGGGCTCCAGGTCGGCACTGCCGCTCTGGAACATGGGCCGGTTCTTCTCGTCCACGATCTGTACGCGCAAACCCTCGCTGGTCAGATCGAGCAATATCTGGTCTTTGAATTTTTTCAGTTTGACCTCGGCCTCGATCATTTTTTCGATTTTGGATTTCAGATCTTTGAGTTTTTCCAATTCCTTGATGCGTTCCAGGCGCAAGAACTCCTCGCGCGTAGCCTTGAGGTTGATGATCTTCTTTTCCGGTGGCAACTCGCCCGATTTCACCTGGCCTTCGCTGCGCGTCAGGTCTTGCCCGCCGCCCTTGATGATGCTGGAACTGTCTCCGCTGCCCGTGCCGCCCATCAGCGCAACTTTGAGCGGGGTCTTGAAATATTCCGAGATGCCGTTGAGGTCACCCTTGGCGGTCGACCCCAGCAACCACATGAGCAGGAAGAACGCCATCATCGCCGTCACGAAGTCGGCGTAGGCGATCTTCCAGGCACCGCCGTGATGGCCGCCTGCCACCTTTTTGATGCGCTTGATGACGATGGGTCTTTTGTCTTCTTTCGACATGGTCCGGTTCTATCGACTGAGGGTTGTTCGCGACTAGCGTTTTTGTTTGACGTGTTCTTCCAACTCTGTAAAGCCGGGACGCTCGGTCGAATTCAGCACCTTGCGCCCGAACTCCACAGCCATCGCCGGCGCGTAACCATTCAGATTGGCCAGCAGAACGACTTTGATCGCCTGGTATATCTTGCTGCCCTCTTCCGCCTTTTGTTCCAGCAATCCGGCCAGCGGACCGACGAACCCGTACGCCAACAAGATACCGAGGAAAGTACCCACCAGCGCGTGCGCGATCAGCATGCCCAACTCGGCCGGAGGAATGCCCACCGACTCCATGGTGTGCACCACGCCCATCACTGCCGCGACGATACCGAACGCCGGCATGCCATCGCCCAGCTTGGCAATCACGTGCGACGACACCATCGCCTCGTGGTGATGCGTCTCGATCTCCACGTCCATCAGATTCTCGATCTCCATCGCGTTGAGGTTGCCGCTCACCATGATGCGCAGATAATCGGTCATGAATTCGACCACGTGATGGTCGGACAGTATCTTGGGGTATTTGGCGAACACGGGACTTTCGTGCGGATTCTCGACGTCGCCCTCGATGGACATCAGGCCTTCTTTGCGCACTTTGCCGAGCAGCTCGTACATCAGCGCCATCAGCTCCATATAGGTGTCTTTGCTGTACTTGGAGCCTTTCAGCACGCTCGGCAAGTCCTTGAGCGTGGCCTTGACCGCTTTCATGTTGTTACCAACCAGGAAGGCACCACCGGCGCCGCCGCCGATCATCAACAACTCGATGGGCTGGAACAGCGCCCCCAGATGCCCGCCCGCCATGGCGAAACCGCCAAACACAGACCCCAAAACTACGATATAACCAACGATCACCAGCATGATTCGCTCCCTTGATTCAATACACGCCTAAATTACACTGGCATCGTAGCATTTGTGCGCCCCTCCCATGTCGGGAACAAGGCAAAAATTCACCGTTATTTCTGCTCTTCAGCAGATTCAGATGCGATGACGCCGCTACTGCTGATGGCGCTTGTCAGTAGTAGCGGCGCATATTATTCGCCCATTAAATTATCGCGGTTTCGGCCTGAATTGTTTTTTTCGTCTTGCCCGCACGCGACGGCGGACGGCATATACCGCAACTGTATTGCTCGCAAAGCTCGTTGGCATGCACCACGAAACTTCCTCCGCATTCTTTGCATTCAGTCAGTTGCAGCATCCTTGCATCGAAAAATCGGATAAGGAACCACGCCCGGGTGATGCTCAGGACAGGCTCATCCGCTGCGGGACCCACCTGCTCCAGATATAGACGGTAACTCTTGATCAGCGCTTCAACTCCGGCCACGCCAGCGTGCCTGACCAGATAGCGGTGCACTCCCATGAACAGGGAAGAGTGGATGTTGGGTAGCCAGCTCATGAACCAGTCGGTCGAATACGGCAACATGCCCTTGGAAGGCGATACACCCTTGACCTCTTTGTAGAGCCGCAGCAGTCGCTCACGGCTCAGGCTCGTCTCTTCCTGCAACAACTGTAGCCGTGCGCCCAGCTCGATAAGATCGACCGCAACCTGAATCTCGCGCGCTTCGTTCACTACGCTCTTGTTCTTCATGTGCCAGCCAATCCAATCAGAGCGCCAAAGCCTCGGCGGGCAGCCCTGCCATGAGGATGGTGGCGTGCGCCTGCGACATCATCCGGTCCTTGCTGTAATCGGTGATCATATTGAGCAACAGGCGTTCGTCGAAACGGAAACGGCACAGCAACATATTGGAAGCTGCCATCTTGAGCATCTGTGCCGGGGAAAGCCCGACGATCAGATCTGCCAATTCCTCGCTGACACCCAGGCGAAAGATCGCGCAGGCCTTGTCGTCACGTATCATTTGTTGCGCCAGCAACAGGTATGACAGATTGGTTTCCTTGATTTCCTCATGCACTTGTTGAGCGTTCATTTGCATCCCCTCCCCGGAACAGA
>Ga0265314_10000432_pt1 | contig 56071 bp, 44 predicted proteins | sample 4126metaG_FD_203106 | JGI IMG/M metagenome (GOLD analysis project Ga0265314, IMG submission 203106) | Rhizosphere microbial communities from Carex aquatilis grown in University of Washington, Seatle, WA, United States - 4-1-26 metaG | ecosystem: Host-associated > Plants > Roots > Rhizosphere >... | reverse complement strand
GCTCCAGTCGCAAGCGGGGATGGCACCGGTCAGCTAGTCCACTGATGAACCTCGTGCTCATTAACAGCTTTCGGAGTGAGTGGCTCAAAAAGACGCAGCCTTGCGTCCTGGCTTGTCGTGGTGGGTGGATTGTTCACCCCGGGAATCGTGATCGCTGCCCGGCTCGTGCGACACGATAGGTTGCAGGAGATTTATGCGGCGGCGAACTTCTGGAACTCTCTTTGGAAAAGCTCCTGGGAATCGATGGCTATTTTCTTTCTGCCTATGGGCGCCATCCTGGCCACCAGCCTGATGACGCAGAGCGAATTTAAGAACAACGCGTGGAAGCAGGTGCACGCGCTGCCGCTGATGGTGAAGCGCCACGAGGAGGATGAGGCCGAGGCACGGAAAGCCGTCGAGAAGGAGGAGAAAGAATGAACCCCCAGCCATTTCTCCTGGAGACCACGGCCCAGGCCGGCAGACAGCTCGTCCTGACCAAGCACGCCTGCCGACGGGCGCGTGAGCGATTCCACTGGACCAGTCAGGCGCTGTTTCGGATGGCTGACCGGGCCTTGTGTCACGGCATCGCCCCGGGCAACGCAGGCGGTCTCCTCAAATTCTTCCTCTTCAGCCGGGTGTCTGCCGAAGAGGCCGCATGCCCGTTCCTCTATGGTGAAAACGTCTATGTCTTTGCCATGGAGGCGAGCGGCACGGCCGTGGTGCTCAAGACCGTCTACCGGGCTCCACAAGCCCTACTCCGCACACTCGTCAACCGGCCGATTCATCACTCTGCCGCGGGCACGCATGGTTACAATTGATCTCATCTCGGAGGCGACCTCCTTCAGCGCCGCACCGGCGTAGGCCAACTTTTGTGTCAGCCATAACGGACTGGGCCAACCTTTGTGTCATTTCACTGCCGGAATGGCGACAAATCGGTCCTTATTGGGCCAACCATTCTGTCAAAAGGCCTCCGCACTATGTGTCAGTCATCAAGCTTAGTTTTTCCTGACACCTGATTTGCCAGCCAGCGGGTGGGCAGCGGTAAGTTGAGGGCGGCATGGGTTGTGCCGCCCCCACCGGACCGCGATCTATTTTCCTCCGGCGGACGGCGTGAAATACCGGGCGGCGTAATCGAGGAACACCGGCCAGTCGGGGAGATCGCTGTGCGGGCCGATGTGCTCGCGGAAGGCGACGTCGCCCGCGGTCAGGGCGACATCCGGGGCCGGCATGGCCGTCGTGCCCGTGTCCTTCTTGCCAAGGAGCCGGTAGACCGGACCGGCGCCGACGACGGCGAGGAATTCCCCGCGCGGGTCAGCCCAGGGATCCTGCGTCGCCCCGGTCACGAGGACCGGACGCGGTGCGACGAGGGCGATCAGCTCGTGGGCGTCCACCGGCAGGTCGTTCCACCGGCCGGCGTACTGGCGGAAATTCCCGGCCATCCAATGCGAGCCCGCGATGTTGTCCGCCGTCTCGCCATAGTTGCGGCGCGAGGGCTTCGCGCCGCCCTCGCCGGAGCAGCTGGTGTACACAATGGCCCAGCGCACATCCAGTGCCGCGGCCCAGAGCGCGGTCTTGCCCCACCGCGAGTGACCCTCCACGCCCAGCCGGTGCGCATCCACGTCGGCGTCCGTGGCGAAATAATCGGCCGCCCGGCTCAGGCCCCAGGCCCAGGCGGACAGCGCGCCCCACGCGGCGGGATCCTGCCGCGGCCGGCCCCGGTTCATCAGGCCGATGATGCCCGCGTTCAGGCCCCCGGCATTGTCCGGCTGCACGCTCACGGGATTGAAGGTCGCATAACCCCAGCCGCGGGCGAGCACCTGTTCCTGTGGGCTGGCGCGGCCATCCCGGTGCGGTGAATCGCCGGCCGAGGGGGTGTTGATCGCCACCAGCACCGGCACCGGACCGGCGCGATGGGCGGGCAGGGTCAGGGTGAGCTCGATGACCGGGGTCGTCGCGGGATACGCGGTGTGGTCGATCCGGCCGACAATTTTCTTCGTTGTCACCCCGTCGTGGTCGCCGGTAGTGGCCACTTCCCAGGTTATCTTGGGCGTGTCGGCCGGAATCCGGCCGTAAACCTCGGTGAGAAAATCCTGGAGGATCTCCGGCCGCCGCTCCTTCCACCAGGTGTCGGCGTCGGTCACGGGCCGGCCGTCCTTCAGCCGCAGCGGATCGGGCAGCGGGAAGGGATTCGCCTTCGCCTCGTCGTAGTTGCTCCAGGTGCCGGTCGCCGAGCGGCGGTACTGATTGTAGACGTTGCCCAGGTCGTCGTGGCCCGCATCGTCCGTCCACACCCCGGGTTTGAGCAGCCGCACATTATGCGGGCGGTTTGGATCGGCGTCCTCCGGCGGCAGCGCGGGTCGCGGCGCGGTTTGCTCGGCGATGCAGACCAGCTCCTTGAGGCTGCGGTGGTAGATCCGGCCGCGGTCATAGCTGAGGGTGTTCAGGCTCCAGGTCCCGCCCGCGGGGCCGAGGTCATTGATCGCGAGCAGGGCGTTGGCGTCCAGCACCGGGGCCCGCGCGTCGATGACGTAGGTGATGCCGAGCATGGTGGTGACGTAGAGGCGGTCGTTGACGGCGACGGCGTTGCCCCAGAAGGCGGGAATCTCCCAGCCGTCGGTGCGCGAGCGGTCCTCCTGCGCCACGTCCTGGCCCGACGCATTGAGGGTGGTGGTGCGCTGCGCCAGGCCGTAGATGGGCTCGTCGGGCTGGCCGGGCGGGCGGATGACCGTCACCGGCACCTCAAGGTATTCGACCCGGCCGGTCGCGAGGTTCACCCGGGCGATGCAGTGCGACGGCCCCGCGCGCCCTCTCGGCGGATGGTCGTTGCGGCCCTTGCCCGACGTGGTGAGGAAATAATGGTAGCCGTCGACCACGAGGTTGCAGGACCACGCCGGCATGACGCGGATCACCTCGTCCGGCGCGAGCAGGTTGCCGGGAGCGAGTTCGCGCATCTCGCGGAGGTTGACGTTGCGGTGCACGATATAGTCGTGCGCCGCCGGATCCCACTGCCGGTAGTCGACCCCCCGGATCAGCGACTGCTCACGCTCCAGCCGGCCGGTGCGGCTGTCGATCACGAGGTGGGTTTCCTCGGGGTTCAGGCGGAACCAGTACGCGTGTTCCGCATCCCAATGCAGCGTGTACAGCGCCTGCCAGGTGGGTCCGCCGAGCGAGCCGGGTTCCTTGAGCGGCTGGCCGTCGGCGTCGGTGTCCGCGACGTACCGCCAGATCGTCCGCCCCTCGTGGCCGGGCGAGAGGTCGATGAGGGACAACCCGACCGGGCGCTCCGGCACGTTGTGCCAGCCGCCGCGGCCCGTCAGCACCGCGGGCCGGCCGTCGGCGGTGCGGCCGAGGACGGAGGTGCAATAGGTCGTCGTGCCGTCGTCGGCGATCCAGCGCGTGCGGCCGGTGTTGACGTCGATCGCCCGCAGGTAATTCCAGCCGTATTTGTCCGCCGGGTTGCCGTCGGGCGGCTCGACGTTGAGGATGACGTCGCCAAAGCGGATGGGCTCGTGCTGCTTGTTGAAGGGAAAGGGCCGGCCCCAGGGCGTGTAGCTCCGGCGCCAGATTTCCCGCCCCGCATAATCCCAGCAGCCCATCTCGCCGCTGGCGTTGAAGAACCACACGTGTTGCCCGTCGGCGATGGGGGAGGGGGAGGTCGAGTCGCTGTACGCGTAGAGCATCGGGCTCGGGGTCGGACCCTGCAGCTTCACCGACCACAGGATTTTCCCGGTGGCGGCGTCGAGGCAGTGCCCGAGGATCGTGCCGCTCATTTTTGGGTCGCCTTCCTTGTAGACATCGAAGGTGGTCAGGAAAATCCGTCCGCCCGCCACCGCGATGCCGCTCTGGCCGCCGTTGGGCAGCGGCGTGCGCCAGAGGATGTTTTCATCCCGGGCCACGCTCCACCGCACCGGCGCCGCCGGGCCGTGCGCCTGCCAGTTGCCGTCGGGCCCCGCGGCCTGGGGCCAGTCGGCCCGGGCGGACGCGGCCAACAGGAGCAGCAGGCCCAGCGCGGCCAGCCGCCCGGGGATGACTCGCCGGGGTGCGAGGATGGGGGTATCCATGCCCGACCAATGTCGGGTGATCTGAAGTGGGGTCAAGTCCGCTCGCTGACCGGCCGACGCCGGAAGACGCGGTCCGCCGGATAAAAACCAGACTCGTACGCGCAGGGGGAGCAGGGTAAGGTTCCGCCCTGCCCCATACGTTCGAAAATTTCCGTGCCCGGCGAACATTTGCCTGCAACGCGTCCTCCCGCCGCGGCGTCTGCTAGAAGCCTGGTCCGCCCGGCCCGCACCCCCAGCAACTTCACCCCATGAAAATGACCCTGCGTCTCGTCCTTCTGCTCGGCCTTGCCCTGTCCCTCCGCGCCGCGGAAACCTGGCGGGAGATCACCCGCCCGACGGTCGCCGAGGCGGCCGCCGCGTTTCCCGGGCCGCCGCGCGAGTACGGCACCATCCACTGGGCCATCTGGGGCGGCCCACAGACGAGGGAGAAGATCCTGGCCGATCTCGAGCGGCTCGAGGCCGGCGGGACCTATGTCGTCATGATCAACGCCTCGCGCGGCCTGCAGCCGAAGTATTTCTCCCCCGAATTTCTGGACCTGATCAAGTTCACCGTCGCCGAGTGCAAGCGGCGCGGCATGAAGGTGTGGCTCGAGGATGACGCGGGCTACCCCAGCGGCATGGCCGGCGGGCTCATCAGCGCGGAACATCCCGAACTGGGCATGCAGGCGCTCGTCGCCGACGCGCGCTACTCCGTCGCCGCCGGGCAGACGCTGATGATCCCCGTGCCGCCGGACACCGTCGGCATCCTCGCCTCCACCCGCCAGTCGCGCCGGACCGTCGTCCTGCCGCTGCCGGCCGACGGCCGGCTGGTGTGGACCGCTCCGAACCCGGGCCAGTCCGAGGTCGTCTTCGTCCGCCATGTCTACCGCAGCTCGCCCACCCGCTATGTCAACCGGGCCGACGGCACCTATGACAAGGACAGCCTCTACTCGCTCATCGACTACCTCGACCCCGAGGCCACCCGCACCTACCTGCATCTCATCCACGAGACCTATGAGAAGATCGTCGGCGACGAGTTCGGGAAAACCATCCTCGGCTTCCGCGGCGACGAGCCGGACTACACCGGGTTCATGCCGTGGACGCCGAAGCTGCTCGCGACCTTTCAACGGATCAAGGGCTACGACCTGCAGCCCTACCTCGCGCAGTTCTTCGCGCCCGCGTTCACCCCGGAGGTGCTGCGCGCCAAGGCGGACTACTGGGACGTGTGGAGCGCGATGTTCAGCGAGAATTTCTTCAAGCCCCAGGAGGACTGGTGCAAGGCCCGCCACATGGAATACATGGTCCACCTGAACCACGAGGAGCTGATGCTCGACCTGAGCCGCGGCGAGGACCTCATCCGCAACGAGGGGTCCTTCTTTCGCGCCATGCACTATGTCGGCGTGCCCGGCGTGGACAACCTCAACCAGATCGGCCCCGGCATCGTCGCCGACTTCCCCAAGCTCGCCGCCTCCGCCGCGCACGTCTACGGCCGGCCGCAGGTCTGGAACGAGGAGGGCGGCGGCCTCAACCAGGCGGGCAAGTTCGTCGCCGACTATAACTTTGTCCGCGGGGTCAACTTCCTCCAGATCCGCGGGCTGACCAATCCGCCGGGCGACAACCCCGCGATGCCCGATCCTGCGGCGGCGATCGCGTGGTATGTCAACCGCGCCAGCTACCTGCTCGCGAGCGGCCGGCCCGCCGCGCAGGTCGCCCTGTTCCATCCGACCGACAGCCTGTGGCTGGGCGACCAGGAGGCCGATGACGTGACGGTCAAGCTCGTGACCGAACTGCTGGAGCACCAGATCGACTTCGACCAGATCGACGCCGACTCCCTCGCCACCGTCTGCACGCTCGAAGGCGGCGGCCTCCGGAATCTCAGCGGCTCGGTCTACCGCGCCGTCATCGTCCCGACCTCGACCGTCATCGACGAACGCGTGCTGGCGCGGCTGCGGGCCTTTGCCGCCGCGGGCGGCAAGGTGGTGTTCGTGGGGCGCACGCCGACGCTGGTGGCCGGGCGGACCTTCCTGCACGCCACCGAGGGCGCACCCGACCTCGGCTTCGCCACGCTCGAGCCCACGCCGGCCATCACCGACCGCGTCGTCGCGGCCCTGCCCGCGCCGGACGTCAAACTCGACGCCCCCTGCGCGCCGCTCAAGTACATCCACCGCGCGCTGAAGGACGGCGACGTCTATTTCTTCTTCAACGAGTCCGCCCAGGCGCAGGCGCGCACGGCGACGCTCGCCGGCACGGGCCCGGTGCAGGTCTGGGACGCGACCACCGGCGAGATCCATCCGCTCGCCGGCGCCGCGCCGGCCGCGGGCACCGTGGCCGTGCCGCTCACGCTCGCGCCGCAGGAGGCGCGCTTCATCGTCATCGGCGCGCTGCCACCCGGCGCGGCGGCGCCGTTCCCCGATCCCACCCGCGGCCAGCCGCTCGCCGATCTCGGCGGCGACTGGTCGGTCACCCTCGGCGACCAGGCCGTGAACTCCCCGCTCAAGCCCGTCGCGGACATCGGCAAGCTCCCGCCGGCCGGCACGGTGGGTTACCAGCGCACCTTCAACCTTGGGGCGCTGCCGGCGGGCCGGTCGGCGTGGCTCGACCTGGGCGACGTGCATGAGATCGCCCGCGTGACACTCAACGGCGTCGAGTTCAAGCCGCAGCCCTGGCCGCCCTATCGCTGGGATATCACCGCGGCACTGAAGCCCGGCGACAACACGCTGGCGATCCAGGTGGTGGTGCCGCCGGCCGCGCCGATGCGCGGCTTCGGCGGGCCGCGGCCGGGCGTCACGGCGCCGGCCGACGCCGGACCGCGCGGCTTCGCTCCGACCGGCGTCCCCGGCGGACTCGGCAGCGAACCCGCCGGCCGCGAACGCGGCGGCCCGGGCGGACGCTCCGCGGCCCCGCCCGTCGCGCCCGCCATCCCATCCGTGGCCGGCCTCCTCGGTCCGGTCCGGCTATACACCAACTGACCACGACCATCACGCCCCCATGAAAATCATTCCTGCCTCCCTCGCGTTGCTCATCCTGGCCGCTGCCACCGCACTTTCCGCGGGCGAACCGGCGACCTCGTTCAAATTCCAGTTCGGCGCCGGCCCGGCCCGGCCGGGCTTCGTGGCGGTGACGCCGGCGGATCTGTATTCCCCGGCGATCGGCTACGGCTTCGAGCCCGCGGTGCCCGGGGCCGTCGCCACGCCGACCGACGCCACGGGCGCCCAGCCGTTCGCCTTTTCCGTCGCCGTGCCGGAGGGCGACTACCGCGTGACCGTCACCCTCGGCGACCCGGCCGCCGCCGCCGTCACCACGGTGAAGGCCGAGACGCGCCGGCTCATGCTCGAGCGCATCCGCACCGCGGCGGGGGTGTTCACGACCCGCACCTTCACGGTCAACGTCCGCGGCCCGAAAATCTCCACCGGCGGCGAGGTCGACCTCGACAGCCGCGAGATGAACCCGGCCACGCACGTCGCGGTCGCCCGTCACTGGGACGACAAGCTCACGCTCGCGTTCAGCGACCTGCATCCCGCGGTGGCCGTGGTCGAGATCCGGAAGGTGGACGACGCCATCCGGCTGTTCATCCTCGGCGATTCCACCGTGACCGACCAGCCCGGCTGGCCCGGCAGCAGCTGGGGGCAGATGGCGCCGCGCTGGTTCAAGCCGGAGGTGTCCGTCGCCAACCACGCCGAGTCCGGCGAGACGCTCAAGGGTTTCCTGAAGGAGCGCCGCTGGGCCAAGGTGCTGGATTCGATCCGCCCCGGCGACTATGTGCTGATCGAGTTCGGCACCAACGACTCGAAGCGCAGCGGGCCGCAGAACATCTATCCCAACCAGGATTTCGCGGCGACCTACGCCGAGGCCAACACGACTTACAAGGAGCTGCTCCGGCGGTTCGTGGCCGACGCCCGGCAGCGCGGGGCGTTCCCGATCATCGCCTCGCCCTCCGCCCGGCGCGGCGAGACGGCCCCGCCGTCCTCGCTCAACGAGTACGCGGCCGCGGCGATGCAGGTCGCGCGCGAGCTGAAGGTGCCCGGCATCGACCTCAACGCGATGGGGGTGCAGCTCAACGCCGCGCTCGGTGCGGACGGCATCAAGCAGTTCGGCGACCGCACGCACCACGTCGAGTACGGCAGCTACCTCCAGGCGAAGTGCATCGTGCTGGGCCTCCGGCAATCCGGCCTGCCGCTCGCGCAATATATCGTGGACGATTTCGGCAACTTCGACCCCGCGCACCCCGTGCCCACGCCGGCGGCGTTCGATCTCCCGCCCGATCCCAGCGCACCCCGCGGCCCGCGCCCGCCCCGGCCGCCGGTGGCGGCGCCCGTCCCGGCTGCGGCGCACTGAGGTTACAGTTAGCCGTGGGTCAGCGAGCCAGCTCGCGCTTTGGCGCGACCGCTTTCCGCTGGCCCCGGGCCCGCGGTTGCGCCAGGTTCGCCTGATGAAAAAAGCATCCACGACCAGGCTCCTGGGCCTGCTGTTGCTCGCCGCCGCCGCCGCGACCGTCCGCGCCGAAACCAAACCCGAGATCAAGGCCGAGGAGGAACCGGCCTTGTCCGTCACCGCGCACACGGTCACCGTCAATGGCAAGGTCCTGAAGTACCATGCCACCGCCGGCTACCTCGTGCTGAAGGAGGAGGAGGGGAAGCCCCTCGTGAAGGGCGCTCCGCCGCCGGCCGCCGCGGGGGACAAGAAGGACGAGGAGAAGGCGCCCAAGGACGGGCTCAAGCCCAAGGCCAAGGTCTTCTTCGTCGCGTACACGCTCGACGAGGTCACCGATCCCGCCGCCCGGCCGCTGACGTTCTGCTTCAACGGCGGACCCGGTTCCGCCTCGATCTGGCTCCACCTGGGCGCCATGGCCCCGCGGCGCGCGGCGCTCACCGAGGACGGCGAGGCCCCGCCGCCGCCCTACCAGCTGGTCGACAACGACGCCACGTGGCTCGACCGCACCGACCTCGTCTTCCTCGATCCCATCTCCACCGGCTACAGCCGCACCCTGCCGAAGGAGAATCCCGCGCAGTATCACGGCCTGAAGGAGGACATCGCCAGCGTCGGCGACTTCATCCGCCTCTACACCTCGCGCAACACCCGCTGGCTCTCGCCCAAGGTCGTGCTGGGGGAGAGCTACGGCACCACCCGCGCCGCCGGCCTCTCCGACTACCTGCAGAGCCGCTACGGCATGTACCTGAACGGCATCGTGCTCGTGTCCTCCGTCCTCGACTTCCAGACGCTTGAATTCTCGCCGCAGAACATCGAGCCCTACGTCGGCTTCCTGCCGACCTTCGCCACCACCGCCTGGTACCACCACCGGCTGGCGCCCGACCTGCAGGCGAAGCCGGTCGCCGAGGTCGCGGCCCTCGCGCGCGCCTTCGCCGGCGGCGACTACCTGCTCGCGCTGGCCCGCGGCGACACCCTGCCGGCCGCCGAGCGGACCCGCGTGGCCGCGGAGGTTGGCCGCTTCACCGGCCTCCCCGCCGCCTATGTCGCGCAGCGCCGGCTCCGGGTCTCGGACACGTTGTTCTACAACCAGCTGCTCCGCACGGAGGACAAGGTGGTCGGCCGGATCGATTCCCGCTTCACCGGCCAGCGCTACGAGCCCGGCACCGACCAGTACGAATATGATCCCAGCACGGAGGCCGTGCTCGGGCCGCTCAGCGCCGTCTTCAACGACTACGTCCGCCGCGAGCTGAAGTTCGAGAGCGACATCCCCTACGAGCTGTTCGCGGACGTGTCCCCGTGGAAATTCGGCGACGCCAGCGACGGCTTTCCCAACACCGCCGAGGACCTGCGCAGGGCGATGACGCGAAACCCATATCTCAAGGTCTGGGTCACCTGCAGCTACTACGACCTCGCCACGCCCTTCTACGCGGCGGAGAACGCCGTCGCCCTGATGGACCTCGACCCCGCCACGCGCGCCAACCTGCGGTTCACTTACTACGAGGCCGGCCACATGCTCTACATCCACCAGCCCTCCCGCCTGAAGTTCAAGGCCGACTTCGAGGCCTTCCTCAACGACGCGCTGCACCAGTCCCCCGTGCACGCCGCCGCCCGCACCCCGGCGCAGCCGTAGGGGGTCTTTCGGGCTGTCCACGTCGAGGTAGGGCTGAATCTTGGTACAGCCGCATGTTCGCCCAGCCAGCCCATGCTCGGTTGGACCAAGGTCCAGCCCTACCCAGGAAGGGCGAATGGCTATGGTATTATTTAATCCGGATCTATGCAGTGGCCCGTGGGCCAGCGAGCTTGCTCGCGCTCTTTGGGCACCCGCCAGCGGGCTGGCCTACCGTCGACTATTCAGGTTCTCGAGTTCAGAGGAATACGGCGGTCCACTGCATCGCTTGGGTTAATATGCGCTAACCGCCGGGCGCGGCGACCACGGCGGGCGCCAGGCCCGGGGCCGAGGCGGTGATGCGGAATTCACCCGCCGGCCCGGTCCGTTGTACGGTGGCGAGGAGCCGGCCCTGCCAGGCCGCGCGGGTCGCGACCTTGAACAAGCCACCGTAGTCGAGATCGCCCGTGTCCAGGCCGATGAGGCGCCCGGCGCCCGCCACCTGCACCGTGACCGGCGGCGTGGCGTCCACCACGGCCACGCCGTCCGCGTCGACGACCGTGATCTCATAGAGGGCGAGGTCACCCGCGAGCGGCGCCGCCTGCGGCGTGAGTTGCAGGCGTGCGGGGGCGCCCGCGGTGCGAAGTTCGGATGCGGCGACCTTCCGGCCGCCACGGTAGCCGACGGCGGCCAGCACGCCCGGCGCGAAGGGCACGGTCCACTCGCTGGTGCAGACATCGGGCGAGATCGCGTGCCGGCCGAGGGAACGGTCGTTGAGGAACAGCTCGACCTCGTCGGCATTCGTGGCGGCGCGGACGGTGAGCGCGGCGCCGGCGGGCCAGTTCCACTTCAGCAGGGCGGGGGCGACGCGCCACGCGAACTCGGGCTTTTCGCCGGTCAGCACGGAGAGCTGCAGCACCGGGTCCTCGCGCCAGAAGGCGGCGCGGCGGTAGAACTCGGGCTTCCGGCCGCCGGCGAGGTCGAGGAAGCCGGCGCCGGAACCGCGGCGCGGGAAGGCGTGCGCCTCGCCGAGGTAGTCGATGCCGGTCCAGACGAACTCGCCGATCACGTAGTCGTGGTCGCGCACACCGAGCCAGTTGTGGGCCTGGTTGCTGGTCTCGGTGCCGAGCATGAGCCGGTGCGGGAAGCGCTCGTGCTCCGGCGCGTAGGTCTTCTCGGCGTAGAGCCGGTCGATGTAGTTGTAGCCGGCGAGATCGAGCTGGTCCATGAAGCCGTTGCGGGAGGAGACGAAGGACTGGTCGCAGGCGGAGGTCGCGGGCCGGGTGGGATCCTCCTCGTGACAGAGGCCGACCAGCTCGCGCGCGAGCTTCCAACCGTCGTCGTTGAACTGGTCGGGGATCTCGTTGCCGATGCTGTAGAGGACGACGCTCGGGTGGTTGCGGTCGCGGCGGAGCATGGCGCGCAGGTCGGTCTCGTGCCACTGGTTGAAATAGAGGTGGTAGCCGTAGCGCGCCTTGCCGCGGGTGTTCTCGGTGGGGTTGTAGGTCCAGTCGCGGGTCCACTCGTCAAAGGCCTCGTCGAACACGTAGAGGCCGAGCCGGTCGCAGAGGTCGTAGAATTCCGGGGCGAACGGATGGTGGCTTGGGCGGACGGCGTTGCACCCCATCTCCTTCAGGCGGGTGAGGCGCCACGCCCAGACGCCGAGGGGCACGGCGTTGCCGAACGAGCCGGCGTCCTGGTGGACGCAGACGCCCTTGAGCTTGACCGGCCGGCCGTTGACCAGGAGGCCGCGGTCGGGATCGTAGGTGAGCTGGCGGATGCCGAACACCGTCGTGGTCTCGTCGAGCGTGCGGCCGTCGAGCATGAGCGAGCAGCTCAGGGTGTAGAGTTCCGGCGTGAGGTCGGACCAGAGCCGGGGCTGCGGCACCGTGAGCCACTGGGTGGCGTGCTGGCCCGCCTGCTGGCTGGCGAGCGCGAGGGTGGACTCGGTGCGGGCGACCTCGGTGCCATCCGCGGCGAGGATGCGGCTGCGGAGGATGAGCTCGCGTCGCACCGGCTTCACCTTCCACGGGTCCTTGGCCCACGCCTGCCGTTGCTCGTCCGTGAAGAAATTCGCGTCGATGACCGCGTCGGCCTGGACGACCGCCCGGTCGGCCGAGACCTGCGGGGTCGAGATGCGGATGCCGCCGTCGAGCCGGAAGTGCGTGTAGCCGGTGGCGATGAGCCGGACGTCCCGGTAGATGCCCGCGCCGGCATACCAGCGGAGGGAGGGCTCGGCGGAGTCGTCGACGCGGACGGCGAGCACGTTGGGCGAGCCGTCCTTCGTGAGATAATCGGTCAGGTCATAGCGGAAGCCGATGAAGCCGTACGGCCGGCGGCCGAGGAACTGGCCGTTGATCCAGACGTCGCTGTTCATGTAGACGCCGTCGAACTCGACGACGATCTTCCGCGCCGCGGCCGTGGCCGGGAGCGCGAACGTCTTCCGGTACCAGCCGATCCCATGTGGGAAGAAGCCGTTCTCCGGGTCGCCCGCGGGCGGCGGTGTCAGGGCGCCCTCGATGCTCCAGTCGTGCGGCAGGTTGAGCTGGCGCCAGCTAGCGTCGTCGAACGCCGGTTGCTTCGCGCCGGCGTCGTCACCCGGCAGGAAGCGCCAGCCGGCGTCGAGCGGGATGATCTCGCGCGGAGCGGGGGCGGGTTCGTCGCCGGCCCGGGCGGGGGCCAGGAGCCCGGGCGCGAGGCAGCAAAGGAGGAGGGCAAGGCGGGCGGCGCGGGGCCGGGCGGGGGCGGGTCGGTTCATCGGGAAGGATTCAAGGGCGGACTTGCGGCCACCGGGCCGGCCGAAACAAGCGCTTACCGGGCCTGGGCCTGGGTGGCGAAGGTCCGCGAATGGCCGCTGGCCGGGATGGACACCGTGTAGCTGCGGCCGTCGGGCTCGACGGCCAGGTGAATGTAGTTGCCGTCGCACTTCTCCGCCAGGTTGGCGATGTATTCGTCCGCCGTGTTGTTCTCGAGGTCGGCGCGGAGATTCTTGTGCACCTGGTACATCGCGAGGAGGCCGGGCGAGGAGCGGAGCCCGGCCAGCGTGGAGCCGGCGGTGCCCTTGCGGACGCCGTTGTTCATGACCGAGACCGTCGGCGCGAGGCTGTGGATGAGCACCGGGTTGTTGCTGAGGTCGAGGCCGTGGTGGTCGACCTGGTAGACATCCACGCGCCCGACCCGGTTGACCGGGGTCACCAGCGCGCCCTCCACGTTCCAGGTCAGGTCGCCCCCGTCGAAGAACCGGAACGGGCCGAAATCGAGCACAAGCGCGATGCTGTTGGCATTGTCGGTGGTGTCGACGGGCTTCGCCGTGCTCTCGCCGGCGAGCGGATTGGGCCCGGCGCCGGCCGGGGCCGGGGCGAACTGCTGCCGGGCCGCCACGCACCGCAGGGTGGGGGCCGGGCGGCCGGGGGCGGCGCGGAGCGGGATCGATTCACCGGCCGAGAGCACCGTGCGCCGGTCGGCGGTGAAGTCGTGGTACGGCCGGGTCAGCAGCACCCAGCGCGTGTCCTTGGGGTTGTTGTCGGGGTCGTGCTGGGGAAAGCCGTTGTCATGGACCTCCCCGATGGGCATCAGCGCCGCGAGCTCCGCCGCACCGCCGAAGTGGTCGAGGTGGAAATGCGTCGTCACGTAATGGTCGATCTTCTTCAGCCCGGCGACGGCGGTCGCGACCTGGTGGATGCGCGGGGCGTCCCGGCCGCCGGGGCTGCCGGAGTCGATGAGGACGGATTCGCCCGCCGGCGTCACGATGAGGGTCGCCCCGCCGCCCTCGACGTCGATCCAGTAAATGTCGAGCCGGCCATCCGCGACCCCGGCGTGCCCCGGCGCCCAGACGGTGAAACCAGCCAGCAGGGCGAGCGAACGTAGGAGGATTTTCATGGCAATGGGCCGCGAACGACGGACGGGGTTGAGGGGGCGGGGGTGGGGAAAAGTGGGCGGAAAATCGCCCCGACGCAAGCGTGGTGCCGGCGCGGTGCGGCTTGATGTGGCGGTGAAATTGCGCCATCAAGGACCCCCTGCATGAACCTACCCCACCCCGCCAGTCTGACCCGGCAGTTCCACGCGGTCTTCGGCCGCGCCCCGGCGGTGATCGCGCGCGCGCCGGGCCGGATCGAGTTCATCGGCAACCACACCGACTACAACGGTGGCGCCGTGCTCGGCGCGGCCATCGACCGCTACGTCTGGGTGGTGGCGGCGGCCAACCCGGACGGCCGCCTGCGGTTTTACAGCGCCAGCGCGGGGGTCATGCTGGAACTCCCGGCCGACCCGGGGATGCGGCTCACCGGCGCCGACTCGTGGACCAACTACCCGCTGGGTGTCTGGCGCGGCCTGCAGGACCTGCGGCTGCCGCGGCCGGCCGGGTTCGACCTGTTGGTCGAATCCAACCTGCCCGCGGGCGCCGGGCTCAGCAGCAGCGCCGCGCTCGAGCTGGCCACCGGGCTCGCGCTGCTGGCCCTGGCGGGCGCAAGCATTCCGCCGGCACAACTCGCCGCGCTCGGCCGGCTGGCCGAGAACCAGTACGTCGGCGTGCCCTGCGGCATCCTTGACCAGGGCACGTGCGCCTTCGGCCGCGCGGGCCAGCTGGTGCACATCGACTGCCGCGGGCCGTATTTCTCCCGCGTGCCGCTGCCGCCGGCGGCGCACCTGTGGATTTTCAACACCCGGGAGAAGCACGCGCTGATCGACGGCCTCTACGCCGCCCGCCACCGCGAATGCCTGGAGGCCGCCGCCGCGCTCGGCACCGCCCAGCTCGCCGACCTCACGCCGGCGCAGTTCCTCGCCGCCGAGGGCCGGCTGTCCCCGCTGCTCGCCCGCCGGGCCCGGCATATCGTGCTGGAACACACCCGCGTGGCCGAGACCGTCACGGCGCTGGAACGCGGCGACCTGGCGGCGGCCGGCCGCCTGCTCACGGCGTCCCACCGGAGCTCGCAGCAGCTCTTCGAGAACAGCACGCCCGCGCTCGACCAGCTGGTGGACCTCCTCGTCACACACCCGGCGGTCTACGGCGCCCGGCTGACCGGCGGCGGCTTCGGCGGCGCGGTGGTGGCGCTGACCAGCGGGGCGTTCACCGAGCGGGATGCGCAGGCCGTCCTCGCCCCTTACGCCGCCACCCACGGCCGGGCGCCCGAGGTGCTGCATCTCCGGAGCGCCGACGGCGCCCAGGTCATCTGGCGCGCGGAGGCATAGGGACGCCGCCAGCGTTGCCCTACTCCTCCGGCAGCGGCCGGCCCTTTGTCTCGGGCAGGAAAGGGAGCACGGCGAGCCCGGTGAGCAGCACGAGGCTGACCCAGGTGCCGGCGGTGCGGAAGCCCTCGAGGTTGCCGCCGAGGCGCCTGGTGATCTGCCCGACGGTGAAGGGCGCCGTTGCGGCCGCGAGCCGGCCGAAGTTGTAGCAGAAACTCGTGCCGGTGCTGCGCAGGCTGGTGGGGAAGAGCTCCGGCAGGTAGATCGCATAGACGGCGAACACGGACAGCTGGCCGAAGCCCATCAGCGGCAGCATCCAGTAGATGTCTCGGACCTCGCGCATGCATTGGAAGACGAGCAGCGTGGAAAGGAACGAGGCCAGCAGCGCGAGCCCGAAGGCACAGCGCCGGCCCCGGACCTGCGCCACCCACGACAGCGTCATCATGCCGGCAAAGCCGCCGAGGTTCTGCAGCAGCAGGCCGGCGGCGGCCCAGTAGGACTTCTCGCTGGCCATGGCCCCGGGCGTGAGGTGCGACGACGCCAGGTGGGCCTCGATGATGGCCCGGACGATGCGCGGATGGAAATTCCCGATGCCCCAGAGGCCGACGATGCCGGCGCTGCACAGGATGAGGCCGAGCCACGCGTGCCGCGACCACGTCGGGTGGCGGAGCAGGCGGGCGTAGGAACCGAATTTGATGCCCTTCCGCCGCCCGGCGGCCCTTGCCTGCACCCATTTTTCGGGCTCGGGCAGCCGGCGCATGATGAAGAGGCACAGGAAGGCCGGCGCCGCGCCGACCAGGAACAGCACCTGCCAGGGCTTCAGCCCGAACGGCAGCAGCGTCCGCGCCGCCAGCAGGCCCACGCCCATGCCGCAGAGGCCCGCGGCGAGGTTGCCCCACGTGGAAAGCGACTGGAGCAGGCCGAGGGCGGGGGCGCGCGCCCGGTCCGGCACCGAATCGGCGACGAGCGCGACGGCGAGCCCGAACACCCCGCCCACGCCCAGCCCGGTGAGAAAGCGGTAGGCGCAGAAATCAACATACCCGCGCGAGAACGAGCTCAGGCCCGTGCACACGGAATAGAGCAGCACGCAGACCGTGAGGATCCGCGCCCGGCCGTAACGGTCGCCGAGCGAACCGAAGATGAGGCCGCCCACGGCCCAGCCCACGAGGAAGACCGACGTGGTGTACGAGGCCAGTTCCGTCACCCGCGCCGGGTCGGGCAGCAGGGCCTCCAGGGCGCCGTCCCGCGCGAGGTTGAAGAACTGCTGGTCGAGGCAGTCGAAAAGCCAGGCCAGCGACGCGATGACAAAGACGAACCACTGCCCGCGGTCGAGCGTGCGCCACCAGGGCGGGGCGGCGGAGGGAGGCGGGGTCATGCGCAGCCTGCTTGCGCCCGTCAGAGCACCACCGGCCGGCCGGAATCAGCCGAGGCATAGATCGCATTCACCAGCGCCACGGCCTTGCGGCCTTCCGCGCCCTCGATGGCCGGCGGCCGGTGGTCGCGCAGCGCGTCGACCAGGTCCTGGAGCTGCCGGCGGTGCCCCTCGAACGAGATGGCGCCGGGCGCGCCGGCGCCGGAACCGAGCGCGTCGTCGCGTTTGGCCGCGCGGATGGCCTCGTCGCCGGGGGCGGGCGGCACGAAGTCCCAGCGGACGATGTGGTCGTCCTCGAGGCAGACGGAGCCATGCTCGCCGCCGAGCTCGATGCGGCGCGACCAGCCCGGCCACAGCGCGGTGGTGGCCTCGATCGTGCCGAGGGCGCCGTCCGGAAACTTGAGCGCGGCGACGGCGGTGTCCTCCGCCTCGATGCCGGGGTGCACGCGGCGGGTCTGCCACGCGAAGACCTCGGCGGGGAGGCCGGCGAACCACTGCAGCAGGTCGACGCCGTGGATGGCCTGGTTGATGACGGCGCCGCCGCCGTCGAGCGCGAGGGTACCCTTCCAGCCGGTGTAGTACGCGGCCGGGCGGTGCCACTTGACGTAGGCGCTGGCGAGCACGAGCCGGCCGAGGCGGCCGGCGTCGAGCGCGGCCTTCACCGTCTGCGCGCCGCGGCCGAAGCGCGCCTGGAAGATCGGCACGAGCCGGACGCCGGCGGCCGCGGCCGCGGCGATGATCCGGTCGGCGCGGGCGGTCGTGATCTCGAGCGGCTTTTCAATGACGACATGCTTGCCCGCCTGGATCGCGGCGAGCGCGGGCTCGAGGTGGGCGCCGCTGGGCGTGGTGATGCCGACGACGGCGACGTCGGGCCGGGCGAGCAGCTCGTCGAGGCTGGTGGTGGCGAAGGGCACCTCGTGCTGCGTGGCGAAGGCCCGGACCTTTTCCGTATCGCGTCCGCACACGCCGGCCAGCCGCGCGCCCGGGATCTGCGCGATGGCCTGGGCGTGATAGCCGGCGATCATGCCGGTGCCGACGATGCCGAAGCCGAGGGGGGGTGCTGCCATGCGTGGGGCATTTTTACCGCGGGCCGGAGGTTGTCGAGCGCTTCCGCAGGCTTGGACCTGCCAATGGGATTGACTTGCGGCCCCGGCGGCGCCTTTTGGCCTGATGGCCCAAAATTCGGATGGCATGAACTACGCGCCCCAGGGCAAGCCCCGCCCCGTGGTCCAACCCGGTGAATTCGTCTTCGCCGCCGCGTACCTCGACCACGGGCACATCTACGGCCAGTGCAACGGGCTGATCGAGGCCGGTGCGGGGTTGAAGTGGGTCTACGACGCCGACCCGAAGAAGGTGGAGGCGTTCCGCGCCAAGTATCCCGGCGTCCGCGTGGCGCGCTCCTTCGACGAGATCGTCACCGACCCGGCGGTGCAGCTCGTGGCCGCGGCCGCGGTCCCGAACGTGCGCGGCGGCATCGGCTGCCGCGTGATGCAGGCGGGGAAGGATTATTTCACGGACAAGGCGCCGTTCACCACCCTCGACCAGCTGGCCGAGGCGCGCCGGGTCGCGGCCGCGACCGGCCGCAAGTACATGGTCTACTACAGCGAGCGGCTGCACGTGGAGTGCGCCATGCACGCCGGCGACCTCGTGCACGGCGGGGCCATCGGCCAGGTCATCCAGGTGCTCGGGCTCGGGCCGCACCGCATCGGCGACCCGGCCGGCCGGCCGGCCTGGTTCTGGGACCGCGAGCGCTACGGCGGCATCCTCTGCGATATCGGCAGCCACCAGATCGAGCAGTACCTGTTCTTCAGCGGGGCGACGGACGCCACCGTGACCCAGGCGGCGGTCGGCAACTACGGCCACGCCGACCACCCCGGGCTGGAGGATTTCGGCGAGGCCTCGCTGGTGGGCGACAACGGCACGAGCAATTATTTCCGCGTGGACTGGTTTACGCCGCCCGGGCTCGGCACCTGGGGGGACGGCCGCACGGTCATCCTCGGCACCAAGGGCTACATCGAGCTGCGCAAATACATCGACGTGGCCCGCGATCAGGCGGGCGACCAGCTCTACCTCGTCGACGGCCGGGGCGAGCAGCACCTCAGCGTGGCGGGGCAGGTCGGCTTCCGTTTTTTCGGCGAGCTCATCCTCGACTGCCTCAACCGCACCGAGACGGCCATGAGCCAGGCCCACGCCTTCAAGGCCGCCGAGCTCTGCCTCAAGGCGCAGGCCGCGGCGCGGCGGCTGACGGCGTGAGGGGCAACCCGCGGGACTGGTAGACCCGCCTCCATTTCACGGTTGCCGCGGGGGCGATTAGGCGGCTGGCTGCGGGGTAACCTGGCGCACGTCACCTCATGAAATCCACGCGTTGGTTGCGAGCCGTCATCTGGGCCCTGGTGGTCGCGCTGGGCGCCACGGCGTTCGCCGTGCTGGCGTGGACCCGCGGCGAGCCGGTCAATGCGCTCTGGCTGATCGTCGCCGCGGCCTGCGTGTTCGCGGTTGCGTGGCGCTTCCACAGCGCGTGGCTCGTGGCGCAGGTGCTGACGCTCGACGAGACGCGCGCGACGCCGGCGGTCGTCCACGAGGACGGCCGGGACTACGTGCGGACGAACAAATGGATCGTCTTCGGCCATCACTTCGCCGCGATCGCGGGGCCCGGGCCGCTGGTCGGCCCGGTGCTCGCGGCGCAGTTCGGCTACCTGCCGGGCATGCTCTGGATCCTGATCGGCGCCACGCTCGGCGGGGCGGTGCACGACTCGATCATCCTCTTCTGCTCCCTCCGCCGGCGGGGCAAGTCGCTCGGCCAGATGGTGCGCGACGAGGTCGGGCCGTTCGCCGGCCTGCTGGCGCTGGTCAGCATCGTCGCGATCATGACGATCCTGCTGGCCGTGCTCGCGCTCGTGGTCGTCAAGGCGCTGGCGGAGAGCCCGTGGGGGCTGTTCACCATCGCGGCGACGATGCCGCTCGCGCTGCTGATGGGTCTCGCGCTGCGTTACTGGACGCCGGGCCGGATCGGGCTCGTCACGGCTTTCGGCGTGGCCGGGCTGCTGTTCGCGGTGTTCGCCGGCCAGTGGGTGCACGGCACGGCGCTGGAGGGCTGGCTCACGCTCCGGGGCACGACGCTCGCCTGGTGGATCATGGGCTACGGCCTGGTCGCCTCGGTGCTGCCGGTCTGGCTGCTGCTGGCGCCGCGCGACTACCTCAGCACGTTTCTCAAGGTCGGCTGCGTTGCGCTGCTCGGGGTGGCGATCGTCATCTTGGCGCCGCCCCTGCAGATGCCGGCGCTGACGCGGTTCATCGACGGCAGCGGACCGGTGTTCGCCGGGCCGGTGTTCCCCTTCTGCTTCATCACCATCGCATGCGCGGCGGTGTCGGGGTTTCACTCCCTCGTCGCCTCCGGCACCACGCCCAAGCTGCTGGAGCGCGAGAGCCACCTCCGGATCGTCGGCTACGGCGGCATGATCACGGAGATGCTGGTCGGCATCCTGGCGCTGACGGCGGCCTGCGCGCTGCCGCCCGGGGAGTATTTCGCGATGAACGTGAAGGGCGAGCCGGCGGCGGTCACGCAGGCGGTCACCGCGCTGGGCTACCCGGTCACAGCCGCGCAGATGTCGGACCTCGCGGCGTCGGTCGGCGAGCAGACGATGATCGGCCGGACCGGCGGGGCGCCGACGTTCGCCGTCGGGATGGCGCGGATGTTTTCCGGCGTGCTCGGCGGCCGGACGGCCTCGGCGCTGTGGTACCATTTTGCCATCATGTTCGAGGCGCTGTTCATCCTGACGACGATCGACGCCGGCACGCGGGTCGGCCGCTTCATCGTGCAGGACCTGCTGGGCAGCGTCTGGCGCCCCCTCGGTGACACCCGGTCGGCGCCGGGCAGCTGGTTGGCGAGCGTCGGGTTTGTCGGGGCCTGGGGCTGGTTCCTGTACCAAGGGGTGATCGACCCGCTCGGGGGCATCAACTCGCTCTGGCCGATCTTCGGCGTGGCCAACCAGCTGCTCGCCGTCATCGCGCTCGCCCTCGGCACGACGGTGCTGATCAAAATGGGCCGCACGCGCTACCTGTGGGTCCCGCTGCTGCCGCTCGGCTGGCTGCTGGCGGTGACGATGACGGCCGGTTGGATGAAGATCTTCTCGCCGGACCCGCGGATTGGCTTCCTTTCGGCCGCGGCGGACCTGCGGGAAAAGCTCGAGGGGGCCGGCGGCGCGCCGTCGGCGCTGGCGGCCGGGTGGCGGCACCAGCTGCTGAACAATTACCTCAACGCGGCGGTCACGGGCCTGTTCCTGGTCCTGGTCGTGCTGGTCGTGCTGGCTTGCGCCCGCGTCTGGCTGCAGCTGCTCGCAGGCCGCCGTGCGGCCGACCTGCGCGAGGAGCCCTACGTGCCGCTGGCGGAAACCGCCGCCGCGAAGTGATGCGCATCGCCGTCATCGCCGACACGCATGACCGGTACCCGCCCGGGCTGCCGGCGCGGCTGCGCGGGGCGGACGAGATCTGGCACCTGGGTGACGTCTGCGCGCCGGAGACCCTCGCGGAGTTTGCAACGCCGGGCCGGCCGCTGCACGTCGTCCTCGGCAACAACGAGAGCCACAGCCTCTGGCCGGCGGAACTGCGGCTGGAGCGCGCGGGGCTGAACTTTTTCCTCACGCACATCCCGCCCGGCCGGGTCCCCGCCGGCACCGCCGTCGTCCTGCACGGCCACACCCACGTCCCGCGGGACGAGACCGACGAGCGGGGCGTGCGCTGGCTGAACCCCGGCTGTATCACGCGGCCCAACCGCGGGGCGCCACCCAGCTTCGGCTGGCTCACACTCGCGCCGGGCCGGCCGCCGGAGTGGCGGCTGGAGGCGATCTGAGGCGGCGGGCGGGCCGCCGCTCAGTTGACCAGCTTCATCCAACGGCCGCTGGCGCGGCCGACGTTCACGGCGTCGGGCGGGATCTCGGCGATGACGCCGATCGAAGGCACGACGACGGCGGCCAGGCTGCCCTTGCGCGCGGCGCGGGCCTGCTCCTGCAGCCGGGGCGCGGAGGGCTTGCCATCCTTGCCGATGACACCGAGCGAGACCCGGCCGTCGGCCGTGATGGTGACGATGCTCTCGCCGGGCTTTTTTCCGGTCGCATAGCTGCCGGCCACGGCGGAGAAGATCGAGGCGCGCTCGCTGTCCGAGGTGACCTCGAGCACATCGGCCGGCAGGTCGCTGAGCTTGTGGTGGGGCAGCCCGTACCAGAAGCCGACGAGGATCAGGCCGACGCCGAGGGCGAAGAGGCCGACCACCTCGCCGAAAGCGCGCAGGCCCGCATAGGGTCCGGTCTGGCCGATGACCACGCGCTTGGTGACCTGCGGCGGGTTGGACTCCTGGCGGAAAGGGGGCAGCTCGGCGAGGGAGCGGGCGTTTTCGACCGTCCAGTATTCGTCAAAGGCGGAGGTGCTCTTGTGCATGCAGAGCCGGCCGCCGTGCACGGCGATCCGCCAGCCTCTTTCCCCGCGGTGCACGATGATGCCCGGCTCGGCCTTGGCGTCGGACACCGTGCTGACCAGCTGGAGGTTGCCGGCCAGCCGGCAGATCTCCTCGACCGGGAGCTGGCCCAGCTCGATTTTCTCGCCGGCGGGGGCCAGGCCCAGGGCGTTGGCCTTGAGCTGCACCAAAGTGACTTTGTACAGGGTGCTCATTTCTCGATGATGTAGACCAGCGAATTGGTCGAGCCCACCTGCAGGTTGCCGGTGTCAAGCACGCCGTCGTCCATCTGCTGGTCGATCATCAGGCGCAGGTCCGCGTCGTCGCTCAGGGGGCTGCTGGCGTCGCCCTCGATGACGATCGCGGCCTTGGCGGTGATGCCGTCCGCCGACACGTCATAGTTCCACTTGTAATAGCCGCCGATCGGGGTCTTGAGGGTGAAATTGTTCGTCAGGGCGGCGGCCATCTCGGGCGGAATCTCCCCCGGGGCCGCGTCGGCCGGCCACTTCGCGTTCTGCAGATTATAGGTGATGAAGGCGGTGGAGAAGGTGCGCAGGTCGTTCTGCACGGCGCTGGCTTTCGAGCGCAGCGTGACCCGCCGCAGGGTCGGCAGGCCGAGGGCCGCCAACAACCCGATGATCACGACCACGACCATGATTTCGACCAGGGTAAAGGCGCGGACCGGTAATTTGCTCCGAAGAAGGGGAATGAACGACGGCTGCGTCATCAATCGACCCAGACTATGCCATCCCATTCGAGGTGCAAGCCTCTTAAAGAAAAGGGTTGGCCCGATGCGAGCCATCCCGGGAACCGTGCCGGGCCGGCGCCCCTTATGATGCACCGGCCATGCGCGTGCCGGCGGCTCCAATCCTGGCTGGCCTCGGCGGGCCACTCCGTCTAGCGAAGGGGCCGGTGAGCGATGTGACGCAGGAATTTTTCCAACCCAACCCGGCCGCGGCCCGGCCGGATCCGGTATTCGTGCACCGGGCGCGGGCGCGGAACTACCGGCTGACCCTGCGGCGGGACGGGGTGGCGGTCGTCACGATCCCGGCCCGCGGTTCGGAGCCGGGGGCGCGGCGCTTCCTGGCGGAGCACCAGGCATGGCTGGAACGGGCGCGGGCGCGGCAGGCGCGCCGGCCGCGTCCCGCGGCGACCTGGACGCCCGGCACGGCCGTGCTGTGGCGCGGGGTGATGACGGAGATCCGGGCCGTCCCGGCCGGGTCCCGGCCGGCGGTCTGTCTGGCGGCGGACGTTTTCCGCGTGCCCGCGCTGACCGGCGACCTGCGCCCCGCCCTCGAGGCGCAGTTCGCCCGGCGGGCCAGGATCGAGCTCCCGGGCCGGCTCTGGGAGCTGGCGGCCGTGACGGGCGCGGACCTCAAGCGCGTCTCGGTGCGCAACCAGCGCTCGCGCTGGGGCTCGTGCTCGGCGGGCGGGACGGTGTCACTGAACTGGCGGCTGGTGCAGACCCCGGATTTCGTGTGCGACTACATCCTCTACCACGAGCTGATGCATCTGCGGGAGATGAACCACTCGGGCCGTTTCTGGCGATGCGTGGCGGAAGTCTGCCCCGGCTGGCGCGAGGCCGAGCGCTGGCTCAAGCAGCACGGCAGCCTGCTGGGCCTGTAGGGCCTGGCGCGAGCGCACGTCCAATCATCGTGAAGCTGGTGGCCGTGGGGCGGCACCTTGGTGCCGCCGCCGGTTCGCGGCTGGACCAAGGTCCGGCCCTACCCTGGACGGCAGAATCGCGGCAGCATTAATTCAAAAACCTACCGGATTTCGAGCAGCTCGACCTCGAAGCGCAGGGTGGCGCGCGCGGGGATCGGGCCCCGGCCCTCTTCGCCATAGGCCAGCCACCACGGGACGATGAGCGTGCGGACCTCGCCCGGCTTCATGGTCAGGAAGGCCTCGTCCCAGCCCTTGATGACCGCGCCGGTGCCGACGCGGAAGACATAGGGCGTGCCGCGGTCGCGTGAGCTGTCGAATTTGGTGCCATTGAGCAGGTACCCGTCGTAGTGCACCACGACCTCGCGGCCGGGTGCCGGCGGGTTCCCGGTGCCGGGCCGGCGCTCGAGGTAGCGGAGGCCGGAGGGGTTGACATGCGCCGTGTCGTATTTCTCGCGGATCAGCGTGGCGTCCGCCTCGCTCAGCTGCGAGTCCTCCATGATCTGCCGCATGTACTTGTTCGCGGGTTCGCCCGGGTGCTTGCGGCGGAGGATGCCGGTGCGGGCCTGGAAGGCGATGAAGGCGAGGACGAGACCGAGGACGAGGAGAATGCCGTAGTTGCGCATGGAAAGGGGCGCGGGGCTATACGCCGGCCGGCCGGCCGGCGCCGGGCCCCTCACGGGGAGTACGTGACGGTGCGCAGGCCGGCCACGCCGGTGACCGTGATCGTGATGCCCTGCGTGAACTGCGGCGGATAATGTTCGTTGGCCACGCCGGTCTGGACCCGGATGTAGTTGGTGGCGCCGACGAGATCGCTCTGGTCCACCGTCGACACCCCGTGCTCCAGATAATACTGGTCGGCGGCGGCGGCGAGCTGGCGGGCGTTGTTCAGCACGGCCTTGTCCTGCGAGGACTTGAGGATTTTCTGGAACGCGGGGACCGCCATGGCGGCCAGCATCCCGATGATCACCACGACGATCATGATTTCAACCAGCGTGAAACCGGCACGGCGTGGAGGGGGCATGGGGGAATACAGGACCTTTTGGCCGGGCAAGTCGAGCCCGGTAACGGGGTCCGGCGCCGGGGTCACGGGTGCGGCGCGGGGGCGGTTGGCGGGGGTTCGAGCTTGAAAATCAGACGGTCGAGCAGCGCATCGGTCTCGAGCTTCAGGCGCTGGGCGGACGGCACGGGCTGGCCCGGTGGAGCGGCCTGTTGCTGCTCGGCGAAGGCCGCGTCGCCCTCGGCCACGGCCGCGTCGATGAAGGGCGTCTTCAACTGGTGCAGCGGGCCCTCGGGGACCAGGTCCGCCGGCGTGGCGGGATGGCCGAGGAAACGGGCGGCCGCCTCGTCGCTCAGCCACATCCGCCAGTCATCGTCCGCGAAATGGGCCACGAGCGCGCCCTGCCGGTCCACCCCGAGTTTCCCGGCCAGGGCGTGCATGTAGGCGCCGGGCACGGCGTCCTCGGCCGCGGCCGGCGCCTGGGCGTACAGCCGCGCCCGGAGCTTCACGCCGGTGATGCGCTCGAAGTTCGCGAGCTTGAAGTTGAAATTCTTGGCACGCGGCGGCTCGGCGGGCAGCAGCCCGTCGGGATCGTCGAACGCGGCGGCGGGGCCGGGCAGCGCCGGGCCGGAATATTTCTTCGTCGCGTCCGCCAGTGCGCGGCAGGCGGCGGCGTCATTCCGGAAAGCCTCCGCGGCGGGCCCGATCCGCCGGATCCGGATCGCGAGCGCTTCGCCCGGCCGGATCTGCGGCAGCACGGCGAGCCCGCGCACGACGCGGCCGAAGACACTGTGCAGGTAGTTCAGGCGGTTGGTGTCGCGGAGCGTGACGAAGAACTCGCCGCCGTTCGTGTCGGGGCCGCTGTTGGCCATCGAGAGCACGCCGGCGGCGTCGTGGCGCAGGCCGGGCACGAACTCGTCGGGGAGATGGTGCGGGTTCGGCGCCGGGTCCTCGTCCGTGTCCTTGAAGCCGGGATTGCCGCTCTGGATGACGAAGCCGGGGACGACGCGGTACCAGGTCAGGCCGGTGTAGAAGGGATGGCCGTCCCGCGGTGCCAGCGTCCCCTCGGCGAGGCCGGTGAAGTTGGCGCACATCAGCGGCGCCCGCGTGTAGAACAGCTCGGCGGTGAACGTCCCGTGCGGCGTGGCGAACTCGGCGTAGAGCCCCGCCGGCAGGGCGTCGTCCGCCGCCAGCGCCCCGCCCAGGGCGAGCCCGGCGAGCAGTGTCACGGCCTGGATCAAGCGCATGCCCCGACCTTGGCGGCCGGCGGGTCCGGCCGCCAGCCTGATTCCGCCCAAAGCGTGCCTTCAAATTGGCTTTGTGGGCCAGCGAGCTTGCTCGCGCTTCATCCGCGCCCGCAAGCGGGCTGCCTACCGTGGCTTGATCGGCCCGGTTTTTGATGCCACGCCTTAGAGGAACGAGCAGACGTATTCGCAGAGCCCGGCGGCCACCGCGATGGTGAAGCCGCTTTGGCCCGGGACATCGAAACTCGTGCCGGCGGCGTACTCCCGCGCGTCCGCCTGCCCGTCGAGCATCACGCGGCAGGCGCCGGCCACGATCTCCATCCGCTCGGGCGCGCCGGTGCCGAAGTGGTAGCTGCCCGGGTAGATCAGCCCGAGCGTTTTTTTCGCGCCGCCGGGCAGCAGCACGGTGTGGCTGACGACGCGGCCGTCGAAATAGACGTTGGCCTTGGCGTGGACGGTGACGCCGGTGAACTCGGTGGGCAGGGGCATGGTGCGGACATTCGTGGCGCGCGCCGGGGGCGAGTCAATCCGCCGGCGCGGACATGACAGGGATTTTCCGGGGCTCCGCCCGGCAATAAAAGTTCGCCTGCCGGCGCGGGGAACGGCAGCCTGTCCCGTCATGCGTTACCCCCTCCTGTCCGTGCTCGTGGCGCTGGCCGCCACCTCCTGGTCCTTCGCCCAGACGCCCGCCCGGGTGTTCGACGTGCGCACCTACGGCGCCAAGGGCGACGGCGCCACCCTCGACACGGCGGCGATCAACGCCGCCATCGCCGCCGCGGCCGCGGCGGGCGGCGGCACGGTGCTGTTCCCGGCGGGCACCTATGCCAGCCACTCGATCCACCTGCAGAGCAACGTCGCCCTCTACCTCGACGCGGGCTCCACGATCCTCGCCGCCGATCCGCCGCCCGCGGGCACGCCCGGCGGCTACGACGAACCCGAGCCCAACGCCTCGGACCAGTACCAGGATTTCGGCCACACGCACTGGCACAACAGCCTGCTCTGGGGCGAGGGCCTGGAGAACATCGCGATCACGGGCCCGGGCCGGATCTTCGGCCGGGGCCTCAGCCGCGGGCAGGGCCGGCGGGCCTTCCTGCCGGGCGAGCCCGCGCCCAAGGCCGCCACGGACGTGCTCGGCGCCGACGGCCCGGTCAAGGCTCCGGCCCAGCCCGTGCTGGTGCCCGGCCCCTTCAACTACCCGAATGACCGCGACTCGCTCCCCGCCGGCGTCGGCAACAAGGCCATCGCCCTGAAGAACTGCCGCAACGTCATCTTCCGCGATTTCACCATCTACCACGGCGGCCACTTCGCCATCCTCGCGACCGCCGTCGACAACTGGACGTGCGACAACCTCAAGATCGACACCAACCGCGACGGCATCGACTTCGACTGCTGCCAGAACGTCCGCGTGGCCAACTGCACCGTCAACTCGCCGTTCGACGACGGCATCTGCCCGAAGGCGTCGTTCGGCCTCGGCTACAACCGGCCGACCGAGAATGTCACCATCACCAACTGCCAGGTCAGCGGCTACGACGAGGGCACGCTGCTCGACGGCACGCGCAAGCGCGGCGGCGGGAACATCCACCCCTACGGCCGCATCAAGCTCGGCACCGAGGCCAACGGCGGCTTCCACAACCTCACCATCACCAACTGCGTCTTCGATTACTGCAGCGGCCTCGCGCTCGAGGAGGTCGACGGCGGCCTGATGGAGGACATCACCATTTCGAACATCACGATGCGCGACATCGTCAACGCGCCGGTCTTCATCCGGCTGGGGGCGCGCCTGCGCGGCCCGGGCCCCCTCGCCGTCGGCGCCGGCCGCCGGATCAAGATCGACAACCTCGTCGCGCACAACGTCGCGGCGCAGAGCGGCATCCTCCTCGTCGGCGAGCCCGGCCACCCGATCGAGGACCTCACGCTCAGCAACATCTTCATCGACTTCGCCGGCGGGGGCACGCGGGAGCAGGCGGCGCGGGAGGTGCCCGCGGCCGAGCGGGACCGCTATCCGGAACCCTCGCGCTTCGGCACGATCCCGGCCTGGGGCCTGTTCGCCCGCCACGTGAAGAACCTCAGCCTCGACCACGTCGAGCTCCGTTATGCCCAGGAGGACCTGCGGCCGGCCGTGATCCTGGAAGACGTGGCCGGCGTCAGCCTCGACCGCACCCGGCTGCCGCACGCCGCCGACACCGCGGCGATCGTTCTCCGGAACGTGACCGGACTCTCCGTCCACCAGAGCCCCGGGCTGGCCGACACGGACCACCCCGCCCTGATCGTGGACGGGAAACTGTAGGCCGGCGGCCTACGCCCGCTCCTGGTAAAGCCGCAGCAGCACCTGCGTGCCGTGGTCCTCCCAGCCGCGGGCCGCCACCTCGTCGTAGAGTTTCTTCGCCAGGGTGAGGCCAGGGAGGTCGAGCTGCATCGCCGCGGCGGATTCGAGGGCGAGGCGCAGGTCCTTCAGGAAATGCTTCACGTAAAAACCGGGGGCAAAATCACCGCGCAGGGCCCGCGGCGCCAGGTTGTTCAGCGACCAGCTCGCGGCCGCGCCGCCGCCGATGCTCGCGATGACCTGCGCCGGGTCGAGCCCGGCCTTTTTCGCATAGGTCAGCGCCTCGCACCAGGAGACCATGATGGAGGCGATGGAAATCTGGTTGGCCAGCTTGCAGTGCTGGCCCGCGCCCGGGCCGCCGTGCAAGAGGATGTTCTTCCCCATCAGCTCGAACAGCGGCCGGGTGCGCCCGAAGGCGGCCGCGTCGCCGCCCACCATGATGACGAGCCGCGCCTCACGCGCCCCGATGTCGCCGCCCGAGACCGGGGCATCGAGCGCCGCCAGGCCGCGGGCCGCCGCGGCCGCCGCGATCCGCTGGGCGAGCAGCGGGCGGGAGGTCGTCATGTCCACGAGCACCGCGCCGGGCCGGGCGCGGGCCAGCACGCCTTCGGTGCCGAAGTAGGTCGACTCGACGTCGGCGGGGAAGCCCACGATGGTGAAGACAAAGTCCGCCTGCGCCGCCGCCGCGCCGGCGCCGTCGTGCCAGCGGGCGCCGGCGTCGAGCAGCGGCTGCGCCTTGGCCCGCGTGCGGTTGAAGACGTGCACGGTGTGTCCGGCCGCGAGCAGGTGTGCGGCCATGCTGCGGCCCATGACGCCCGTGCCGATGAATGCGAGGGAAAGTGCGGACATGATTGACCGCATCTGGGAACAGCTTTGCCCGCCCGAGGCGATGCCAAAACCGGCCGGCCGGGTTTCACGCCCGGGCGGCCCTCCCCGCGCCCCGCCGCCCGCCGCCATTAGATGTCAACTAATAGTATACTAACAACCGCAGCCTCTATTCCTGGGATTTCGACCTGTTTTCGCCCTCGCCGCCTCCGTCCTCGCCGCCGCTTATGTCCACGCCGCCGTCACCGTTGGCCGCCGTCGGCCGCCATTGCAGCCACCAGCCGGGAGCGGGAGTCGGCTCCCGGCCGTTAGTATACTATTAGTTGACAATAAGCCCCGGGGCCGGCGACCCGGGCTGCCCTCCGGTGACGGCCGACCCGGGCCGGCCGGATCGCCGCCGGCTCAGGGAATGCGCAGCTCGGTGCCGATGCGCAGCGCCCCGTCGTTGCTGATCTTGTCGCGGTTGGCGTTGTAGATTTCCTGCCAGCGGCCGGCCGTGCCATAGTAGCGCTGGCTGAGGCGCGAGAGCGAGTCGCCGCCGGCGACCACGTGCGTGCGGCCGGCCGGCGCCACGGCCGCCGGGGCGGCAACGACCGGGGCGGGCGTGCCGGCGGTGCGGGCGAGCATGGTCTTCAGCTGGTAATTCTCGCCGGCGAGCACGGTGTTGCTGCCCTGGAGCTGCCGGGCCTGCGTGCGCACGGCGGCGAGCTCGGCGGAGCCCTGGGCCGTCGAGCGCTGCAGGTCGGCGAGCGCCTGGCCGGCGCGGGCGGACTCGGCCTGCGCGGCCGCCACGCGGCCCTCGGCGTCGGCCACGCGGGCCGCGAGGCTGTTCCTCTCCGCGGCCAGTGCGGCCGTCTGCGTGAGCGCATCCGCCTGGACGGCGGCGCCGGACTTCAGCCGGGCGACTTCCGCGGTGAGCGCGGCGACCTGGGTGGCGAGCGTGTCGCGCTCGGCGGTCACGCCCTCGGCGGACTTGCCGGCCTGGGCGGCGAGATCATCGCGCTCCTTTTCCAGCAAGGAGTAACCGCGCAGCGAAATCGCGAGCTTGTCCTCGGCCTCGGCCAGCTGCTTCTGCAGGCCGGCGGCATCAACCGCGGGGCCGGGCGCCGGCTTCGCCGGCTCGGCCGCCAGCTGCCGTTTGGCCTCGGCCAGCGCGGACTCGAGCTCGCTCACGCGGCCCGAGAGGTCGGGTGTGACGGGCGCGGCGGGTTTGGCCGCGAGGGTGGCCTGGAGGCTGCCGACCTGCGCCTCGAGATCGTGCACCTTGCCGGACAGGTCGGGGTAGGCGGGGGCCGCGCCCTTGGCGGCGAGGTCGGCCTGCAAGGCTGCGGCCTGGGCGGCGGTGTCATCCTTCGCCTTGGTCAGGCCGGTCACCTGGGTCTCGAGTTCCTTGATGCGGGCGGTGGCGGCGGTGGCATCGCGCATCTGCTGGCCGGCGTCGGCGAGCATTTTCTGCATGCGTTCGCGGTCAAGGCGCAGCTGGGCGATCTCGCCGGCGAGCGCGGTCACGCGGCCGGCAAGTTCGTCGCGCTCGCGGCGCAGCTGGACCTGCTCGTCCGGGTTCTGTGCCTTGGCCGTCTTTTGCAGCGCCGTCGTGGCTCCATCCAGTTTGCCTTGCAACTCGGCCTGGGTCGCGCCGGCGGCGGCGAGGGCGGTCTCCAGCTCGTGCACTTTGCCGGACAGGTCCGGGTAGGCGGGCGTGGCGGGCTTGTCGGCCAGGGTTTTTTCGGCGGCCTCCTTCGCCTGGGTCAGCGACACAACCTGCTGTTTCACGGTGTCCGCTTCCGTCTTCGCGGCCGCGGTGGCGGCGTGGCCGTCGGCCACCTGTTTTTCCAGCTCGCTCACGCGTCCGGAGAGATCGGGGTAGGTGGGAGCCGCGGGCTTGGCGGCGAGCGTGGCGCTCCGGGCGGCCGCGAGCTGGGTCTGGGCCTCGGCCAGATTCCGCGCCACGGTGTCGGTGGTGTTCTTCAGGCCGGCGACCTGGGTTTCCAGCTCGTTCACCTTGCCGGAGAGATCCGGATAGGAAGGCGCGGCGGGCTTGGCCGCGAGGGTGGACTGCAGGGTGGCGACCTGGCCCTCCAGTTCGTGCACGCGACCGGACAGATCGGGATACGCCGGTGCCGCCGTGCGCGCGGACTGCACGTCGGCGGTGAGCTGGGTCTTGTCCTGCTCCAGTCTGGCGACGGTGTCGCGCAATTCAGCCTGGGTGGTGCGGGCTGCCTCGGACTCGGCGGCGTGGCCCTTGACCTGCGCCTCGAGTTCCTTGATGCGGCCGGCGGCGCCGGCGCCGTCGCGCAGCTGGCGGCCGGTGTCGGCGAGCATTTTCTGCATGCGTTCGCGGTCGGCCTGCAGGGTGGCGACATTGGCCGCGAGGTCGGTCAGCTTGGCGGTGAGGGCGTCCCGCTCCTGGCGCGAGGTGGCGGACTGCTTTTCGGCGGCGGCGAGCTTCTCGCCCAGAGTGGCGAGCTGGCGGGCGGAGTCGGCGGTGGCATCTTTGGCCGATGCGAGCTGGGTTTTCTCCGCCTGCAGCTTGGTGAGGGCGCCGCCGAGTTCGTTTTGCGCGGTGCGCGCGGCGTCGCGCTCGGTGGTCAGGGCGTTGATCCGGGCCTGGGCGTCCGCGCCGATCTGGGCGATCGCTGCGGTCGCCTGATGCTGGGCGGTGGCGGCTTCCGCCTTGGCGGCCGCCAGGTCGGTGGCGTCGGCGGCCGCTTGTTTTTCCAGCTCGCTGACGCGGCCGGAGAGATCGGGATAGGGTGGCGCCGCGGGTTTGGCGGCGAGCGCGGCCTCGAGTTCCTGCACCTTGCCCGTGAGGTCGGGGTAGGCGGGCTTGCTGGCGAGGGCGGTTTCCAGTTCGTGCACCTTGCCGGAGAGGTCGGGGTAGGCCGGCGTGGCGGCCCGGGCGGCGGCGAGCTGCGCCTGGGCCTCGGACAGGTCCTTGGCCGCGGTGGTGGTGGTGTTCTTCAGGGCGGCGAGCTGGGTTTCGAGCTCGTTGACCTGGCCCGAGAGGTCGGGGTAGGCGGGAGCGGCCGGTTTGGCGGCGAGCGCCTTTTCGGCGGCATCTTTCGCCAGGCCGAGCGCGGCGACCTGCTGCTTCGCCTGATCGGCCTCCGCTTTTGCGGCGGTGACCGCGGCTGTGTCGGTGGCCGCCTGCTTTTCTAGTTCGCTGACGCGGCCGGAGAGGTCGGGATAAGCGGGAGCGGCGGGTTTGGCGGCGAGGGCGGCTGTGAGCTCCTGCACCTTGCCGGAGAGATCGGGATAGGCCGGGGCGGCGGGTTTCACGGCCAGGGCCTTTTCGGCAGTTTCCTTCGCCTGGGTGAGGGCGGCGACCTGTTGCTTGGTGCTCTCCGACTCCGCCTTCGCGGCCGCCAGGGTGGACGAGTCGGCGGCCACTTGTTTTTCCAATTCGCTGACGCGGCCGGAGAGGTCGGGATAAGCGGGAGCGGCCGGCTTGGCGGCGAGGGCGGCTGTGAGCTCCTGCACCTTGCCGGAGAGATCGGGGTAGGCCGGTTTGGCGGCGAGGGCGGATTCCAGTTCATGCACGCGGCCGGAAAGATCGGGATAGGCCGGGGCGGCGGGTTTCACAGCCAGGGCCTTTTCGGCGGTTTCCTTCGCCTGGGTGAGGGCGGCGACCTGTTGCTTGGTGCTCTCCGACTCCGTCTTCGCGGCCGCCAGGGTGGACGAGTCGGCGGCCACTTGTTTTTCCAATTCACTGACGCGGCCGGAGAGGTCGGGATAAGCGGGAGCGGCCGGCTTGGCGGCGAGGGCGGATTCCAGTTCGTGCACGCGGCCGGAAAGATCGGGGTAGGCCGGGGCGGCGGGTTTTTGCCGGAGCGCCGCCGCCTCGGCCTGGGCGGTGGTGCTGGCGGCGGTGGCCGCGGCGAGTTTCTCCTGCAGGCCGGCGATGGTGGCGGCGCTGCCGGTGGCGGCGGTGCCGGCCGCCTGCAAGCGGGAGTTGAGCTCCGCCTGGGCCCTGCGCAGGTCGGCCGCCTCCTGCCCGGCCTTCGCCGTCTCCGTGTTGAGGGCGGCCAGCTGCGCCTCGAGCGCGGTCTTCTGGTCCGTGACCCGGTTGAGGGTGCTCTCGACCTGGCGGCCGAAATTGCGCGAAGTCTCGAGCTCGGTCTGCGCCGCCTGCAGTTCGCGCGCCTTCTGGTCGAGCGCCGTGGTGTCGGGGGCGGGCTTGGGGGCCGCGGCGAGCGCGGCCAGGGATTGCTTCGCCTGCGCCAGCTCGGTTTTCAAGTTCGCGGATTCCTGTTGCAATGCGTCCAGCCGGGCCAGGGTGGTGCGGTTCTCCTCCTGCAGGGCCCCGGCCGTCCCGCGGGCGGCCTGGGCGACCTCCGCGTTGGCCTCGGCCTTGGCTGTCAGGCGGGCGTGCTCGGCGCGCAGGGCCGTCAGCTCGGCGGTCACGTCGGACAAATTGGCGGCGAGCGCATCGCGTTCGCTGCGAAGCCGGGCGGACGCGGCGTCCTCGTCCGCGGCGGGCGGGGCGGGGCGGGCCTCCGCGGGGGTCGCGCGGGGGGCGGCGGGTGCGGGGGTCTCGCTGCGCGGCGCGGGCGCGGGCTTGGCCGCGACCAGCGAGGCCGAACCGCCCCTGCGCGCGGCGAGCCGCTGCTGGGCCGCGTCGAGCGTGGTGCGGTCGAGGGTGGCGACGAGGGTGTCGAGGGCGCGGCCCCGGGTGCCGTTTTCGCGCGCGAGGGACAGCCACACGAACGCCTCGATCGGGTCGGCGGCGACACCGCGGCCCTCGGCGTAGGCCAGGCCGAGGTTGTACTGGGCGATGCCGTTGCCTTTCTCCGCCTTGGCACGGAGCGTGGCCACCTCGCCGCTTTCCTGGGCGGAGGCGGTGAGCGTGGCCAAGGACACAAGCAGCAGGGCGGCAAGCAGGCGGTGGATTTTCATGCGGCGGGCAGGATGGTGGACGGACACATTTGTCACGCTCCGGCGCCGGCTGCAAGCCCGCCCGGTGGGCCGCCGGTAAAAATTCCGCGAGAAGGGCCCCGGTTCAGCCCGGCGGCGATTTGGCGCGGCCGACGGCGGCGTGCCAGGCCGCGAGCAGCCGGCGGCTGGCCGCGGCCGGGGCCCGGGCGCGGAACGTCCGGTCGGCCGACCAGAGGCGCGCGATCTCGGCACGGTCCCGCCAGAAACCCACCGCGAGGCCGGCGAGGTAGGCGGCGCCGAGCGCCGTGGTCTCGGTCGTGCGCGGGCGGATGACGGGCACGCGGAGCAGGTCGGCCTGGAACTGCATCAGGGCGTTGTTGACGGTCGCGCCGCCGTCCACGCGGAGCTCGCGCAGCTTCCGGCCGCCGTCCGCCTCCATGGCCGCGAGCAGGTCGGCGCTCTGGTAGGCGATGCTCTCGAGCGCGGCGCGCGCGAGGTGGGCGGCGGTGCTGCCGCGGGTGAGCCCGGTGATGACGCCCCGCGCGCCGGCGTCCCAGTGCGGCGCGCCCAAACCGGCGAACGCGGGCACGAGGTAGACGCCGCCGTTGTCCGGCACGCGGGCGGCGAGCTTTTCCACGTCGCCGCTCCGCGCGATGAGCCCGAGCCCGTCGCGCAGCCATTGCACGACCGCGCCGCCGATGAACACGGAGCCTTCAAGGGCGTATTCGAGCCGGCCGCCGACCTGCCAGGCGATGGTGGTGAGGAGCTGGTTTTGGGAAAACACGGGCCGGCCGCCCGTGTGCAGGAGCAGGAAGCAGCCGGTGCCATAAGTGTTCTTGGCCATGCCGGGGGACCAGCACGCCTGGCCGAAGAGCGCGGCCTGCTGGTCGCCCGCGATGCCCGCGACGGGCACGCCGCGCAGGGCGGGGAGGGCGGACACCTCGCCGAAGACCCCGCTGCTGGGCCGCACCGCGGGCAGCACCTCGCGCGGGATGCGCAGGAGTCGCAGCAGCTCGTCGTCCCATTCGCCGGTGCGGAGGTCGAGCAGCAGGGTGCGCGAGGCGTTCGAGACGTCGGTCGCGTGGACGCGCCCGTGGGTCAGGCGCCAGAGCAGCCAGGTGTCCACGGTGCCGAAGGCCAGCTCGCCCTGTTCCGCGCGACGGCGGGCGCCGGGGACATGGTCGAGCAGCCAGCGGAGCTTGGTGCCGGAAAAATACGGGTCGAGCAGCAGCCCGGTCTTCCGGCGGAAAAGCGGCTCGAGGCCGGCGCGCCGGAGCCGGGCGCAGAGGTCCGCCGTGCGCCGGTCCTGCCAGACGATGGCGCGGTGCAGCGGCCGGCCGGTGCGGCGGTCCCAGAGCAGGGTGGTCTCGCGCTGGTTGGTGAGACCGATCGCCGCGAGGTTCCGGCCGGTGAGGTTGGCCTCGGCGACGGCGGCGAGCGCGGTGCGGCGGGTGGATTCCCAGAGGTCGCGCGGGTCGTGCTCGACCCAGCCGGGCCGGGGGTAGTGCTGGGGGAATTCCTGCTGAGCGGTTGCGACCACGCGGCCGCGCCGGTCGAACACCAGGGCGCGGGAGGAGGTGGTCCCCTGGTCGAGGGCGAGGACGTAGGGCATGGCCGACCCTGGCCGCGGCCGCCCCGGACGCCAATCCACAAATGCCGGGCGCAGGCCGGGCTTGCAAATTTAGTAAGCTAGCTTACCAATCTGCCCCTCATGTCCGCCTTCCGGCCCAAGCTCGAACACCGCCTCGGCTTCCTTTTGGCCGACATCAGCCGGCTGACACGGAAGGAGTTCGACCGCCGTGTGCGCGACCTGGGGCTGACGCGGGCGCAATGGCTCTTCCTCTATTACCTGGCCCGGCAGCCCGGCTGCACGCAGAGCGAGCTGGCGGAGCTCCTGCAGATGGAAAAGATCACCATCAGCCGCCAGGCCGACCGGCTGGAGCGGGCCGGCTGGATCCGGCGGGGCGACCATGCGGCGGACGCCCGGGCCTACCGGCTGGAGCTCGCCCCCCGGGCGGCGCGCATCATCGCCCGCCTCGAAGACCGGGCGATGCGGCTGCGCCGCGACTACCTGCAGGGCATCCCGCCCACGCGGCGCGCCTGCCTGGTGGCGGATCTCAGCTTGATCAAGGCCAACCTGCTGCGCTTGGATGCCCGGCCCGCCTGACTTTTCATGAATCCACGTCCCTCCTTCCCGTCCTTGATGCTCCTCCTCCTCGCGGGGCTGTTCCTGGCCGGCGGCTGCAGTCGCGGCCCGGCCAACGCGGCCGGCGGCGCGCCGGCGGTCCCGGTGCAGACCGCCGTGGCCGTCCAGCAGGATGTGCCGCGCCGCCTGGAGGCCATCGGCACCGTGCAGGCGCTGCGCTCGGTCGCGATCAAGTCCCAGGTCGACGGGATCATCGCCCAGGTGCATTTCAAGGAGGGCGACGACGTCGCGGCCGGCGACCTGCTCGTGACCCTCGACCGGCGGCCGTTCGAGAACAGCCTGAACATCGCGCGCGCCGACCTGGTCAACGCCCAGTCCGAGGAGAAGCGGGCCCGGGCCGACGCCGAGCGCTATACGCGGCTCGACCAGCAGGACGCCATATCCAAGGAGCAGTTCGCCCAGCTGATCACGCGGGCCGAGACCACGCGCGCCACCGCCCAGGCCAAGGCGGCGGCCGTGGCCAACGCCGAGCTGCAGCTCGCCTACACCGAGATCCGCGCCCCGATCGCCGGCCGCACCGGCCAGCTCCTCCTGCACGAGGGCGCGCTGGTCAAGGCCAACGACAACACCTTCACCGTCGTCACCATCAACCAGCTCGCCCCCGTCGCCGTGGCTTACGCCGTGCCGGAGCGCTCCCTCGACGAGATCCGCGCGGCCCTGGCCGCCGGGACCGCCACGGTGGAGGTCACCGACCGCAGCACCGGCGTGAAGCAGCAGGACGGCCGCCTGGAATTCGTCGACAACGCGGTCGACCCCACCACCGGCATGATCACGCTGAAGGCGGTCTTCCCCAACACCGACCAGGCGCTCTGGCCCGGCCGCTTTGTCTATGTCATCACCCAGGTCGGCATCGACCCCGGCGCCATCGTGGTGCCCTCGACCGCCGTGCAGAACAGCCAGGACGGGTCCACCGTCTACGTGCTCAAGCCCGACCGGACCGTCGAGCTGCGCGCGGTGAAGGTCGCGCGCACCGCCGGCGACGATTCCCTGCTGACCGCGGGCGTCAAGGCCGGCGAGACGGTCGTGACCGACGGCCAGATCCGGCTGCTGCCCGGGATGAAGGCCGAGCCGCGCGCCGCCTCCGGGGCCGCCGTGGCGCCGTCCACCCCCTGAGGAACGCGCCGTGAACCTGCCCGAACTCTGCATCCGCCGGCCGGTGATGACGACGCTGCTCACGGCCGCGCTGGGCCTCTTCGGCCTGATGGCCTACCGCCTCCTGCCGGTGAGCGACCTGCCCACCGTCGATTTTCCCACCATCGTGGTCACCGCGTCGCTGCCCGGCGCCACGCCGGAGACGATGGCCAGCGCCGTGGCCACCGTGCTCGAGCAGCAGTTTTCCACCATCTCCGGCGTCGACTCGATGACCTCGTCCAGCGGCACCGGCGCCACGACGATCACGCTGCAGTTCACCCTCGAGCGCAACATCGACGCGGCGGCCCAGGACGTGCAGGCGGCCATCGCCGCCGTGGCGCGGCGGCTGCCGCAGGACATGCCCTCGCCGCCCTCGCTGCGCAAGACCAACCCGGCCGACCAGCCCGTGCTCTACCTTGCGATCAGCTCGCCCACGCTGCCGCTTTCCGTCGTCGACGAATACGCCGAGACCCTCATGGCCCAGCGCATCTCCAGCGTGGACGGCGTCTCCCAGGTGCAGGTGTTCGGCGCGCAGAAATACGCCCTGCGCGTGCGGCTCGACCCGCGCCTGCTGGCCAGCCGGGGCATCACCCTCGCCGAGGTCGGCGCCGCCCTCAGCGCGCACAACGTCAACCAGCCCACCGGCCTGCTCGACGGCTACCGCCAGTCGGTGCAGATCCTCGCCAGCGGCCAGCTGGCCAACGCCGCCGAGTTCACCGGCCTCGTCGTCGCCTACCGCAACGGCGCCCCCGTCCGCCTCGGCGAGCTCGCGCAGGTCATCGACAGCGTGCAGGACGCGCGGGTCGCCAACTGGTACGGCGAGCGGGACGCCGCCGGCAAGCTCGACGCCGCGCGCTCGATGGTGCTGGCCGTGCAGAAGCAGCCCGGCGTCAACACCGTCGAGGTGGTCGGCCGCGTCCGCGCCCTGCTGCCGCTTTTCGCCCGGCAGCTGCCCGAGTCGGTGCACCTGAGCATCCTGCGCGACAACTCCGAGGCCGTGCGCGATTCCGTCCACGACGTGCAGAACACGCTCCTCCTCTCCATCGCCCTCGTCGTGCTCGTGATCTTCGTGTTCCTGCGCTCGGGCGCGGCCACCGCCATCCCGAGCCTGGCCATCCCCATGGCGCTGCTCGGCACGTTCGTGACGATGTATTTCTTCGGCTACTCGCTCGACAACCTCTCGCTGCTCGCGCTCACGCTCTCGGTCGGCTTCGTGGTCGACGACGCGATCGTCATGCTGGAGAACATCGTCCGTCACATCGAGGCCGGCCTGCCGGTGCGGGAGGCGGCCTTCCTCGGCGCGCGCGAGATCGGGTTCACCATCATGTCGATGACGCTCTCGCTGGTCGCGGTGTTCATCCCCCTCATGTTCATGGGCGGCATCCTCGGCCGGCTGCTGCACGAGTTCGCCGTGACGATCACCTCGGCCATCATCGTGTCGGGCATCGTGTCGCTCACGCTCACGCCGATGCTCTGCAGCCGCTTCCTCAAGCCGCACCCCGCCGGCGGCCACGCGGCGCACGGCAGGATCTACGAGTGGAGCGAGCGGCTGTTCACGGGGCTGGTGCGGTTCTACGAGCGCACGCTGTACGTCAGCCTGCGGCACCGGGCGGTGGTCCTCATCGCCGCGCTGGTGATGGCCGTGCTCACCGTCGGCCTGGTGAAGGTGCTGCCGCAGGGGTTCATCCCGACGGACGACACCGGCATCGTGCTCGTCTTCACCGAGGCGGCGCAGGACATCTCGTTCGAGGAGATGGTCCGGCACCAGCAGGCGGCGGCGGCGATCGTCGCCCAGCAGCCGTACGTCGACGCGTTCATGTCGGCGATGGGCTCGAGCGGCTCAGTCAGCTCCACGCCGAACCAGGGCCGCCTGTTCATGCGGCTGAAGCCGCGCAGCCAGCGGCCGTCGATCGACCGGATCATGGGCGACCTGCGCACGAAGCTCTCGGCCATCCCCGGGCTGAAGGCCTACCCCCAGGTCCCGCCCGCCATCCGGATCGGCGGCCAGCTGACGAAGGCGCTCTACCAGTTCACGCTCTTCGGCAGCGACCTGCACGAGCTCTATGCCGTCGCCGGCGGGCTGGAACAGAAGTTCCGCGCCCTGCCCATGCTGGCCGACGTGAACTCCGACCTGCAGATCACCAGCCCGCAGCTCCGCGTCGACATCCAGCGCGACCGCGCCGCCACGCTCGGGATCACGCCGCAGGAGATCGAGGACGCGCTCTACAGCGCCTTCGGCACGCGGCAGGTGTCGACCATCTACACGCCGACCAACCAGTATTATGTCATCATGGAGGTGGCGCCGGAGTTCCAGCGTGACACCTCGGCCCTCTCGCTGATCTACCTGCGGAGCAAGGGCGGCAAGCTCGTCTCGCTCGACACGGTGGCTTCGCTGCGCCGCGACGTCGGGCCGCTCACGGTCAACCACCTCGGGCAGCTGCCCGCCGTGACGATCTCGTTCAACCTCAAGCCCGGGGTCTCGCTGGGCGACGCGACCGCGGCCATCACCGCGCTCGCCCAACAGGAGCTGCCCGCGACCATCAGCTACAGCTTCGTCGGCTCGGCCCAGGCGTTCGCCTCGTCGCTCAAGGGCATGGGCCTGCTGCTGCTGACCGCCGTGCTGGTCATCTACATCGTGCTCGGCGTGCTCTATGAGGACTTCATCCACCCGCTGACGATCCTCTCCGGGCTGCCGGCGGCGAGCTTCGGCGCGCTGTTCACGCTCTGGGCCTTCCACGAGGAGCTCAACATCATGGGCTACGTGGGGGTCATCCTGCTCATCGGCATCGTGAAGAAGAACGCCATCATGATGATCGACTTTGCCATCGCGAAGGAGCGCGAGCAGGGCGGCTCGTTCAATGCGGAGCAGGCCATCATCGAGGCATGCCTGGTGCGTTTCCGGCCGATCATGATGACAACCTTCGCCGCGATGGCCGGCGCCATCCCGATCGCGTTCGGGCTCGGGGCCGGGGCGGATTCCCGCCGGCCGCTCGGGCTGGCGGTGGTGGGCGGCCTGGTCGTGTCGCAGATGCTCACGCTCTACATCACGCCGGTCATCTTCCTCTACATGGACCGCATCACGCACCGCCGCGCCCGCCGGCCAGCCCCCGGCGCCCTCCTGGCCGCGCCCGCCCCGCTGGCGAAATAGCCGGCGGCCACGCTCCGGCCAGCCCGGGCTAGACGCGGCAGATCTCGCGCAGGGCCGCGACATGGCCCTCAAAGCGCGCCCGGCCCCTGGCGGTGGCGGCCACGTGCGTGCGCGGTTTGCGGGCGACGAAGCTTTTTTCCACCTTGATGTAGCCGGCCTCCTCCAGCGTCTGCAGGTGGGCGCCGAGATTGCCGTCGGTCAGGTCGAGCGAGGTGCCCAGGGTGCGGAAATCAATCTGCGCGCGCGGGGGCAGCGCGCCGAGGGCGGCCATGATGCGCAGGCGCGCCGGGGTGTGGATGACGAGATCGATCTCAGGCATGGTGTTATCTCCAGAATTTACGGATGAGGACGCCGGCCGCAATCAGTGAACCGCCGCCGGTGAACGCCATCCAGATGAAGAAGTAGTCGCCGGCAAAATAATAGCCCAGCACGGTAGCGGCCGTGACCAGAAGGCCCAGCCAGAGCAGGAAGCGGCCGAGCCACAGCCCCATGACCACATAGCCGAACATGCAGACGGTGGCGGCGAAGGCCGCCAGTTTGCGGCCCAGGAGCGGGCCCTGGACGGCCCAGGCGGACCCGTGGGACAGTTCCCAGGGGCCGAGCAGGGCGGCCCAGAGCGCGCCGTAGCCGAGCAGGGCCAGCCAGGCCAGGCTGATGAGTCCCAGGCCCAGGTTCAGACCCTTGACGGGCGCCTGGCGGAAGGAACTCCCCAGCAGGACCGAGCCCGCGATGCCGGCAAGATCGAGCCCGAGCCACAGGCGGAACGCCCAGGCGGGGAAGAACTGGGTGGCGGTGAAGCCGATGACCCAGATAATGCCCCAGAGGATGAACAGCGGCGTGGTGCAGCTCGTGGCGATGGTCTGGCGGGTCAGGGTGACGACCCGGTCGACCTCCGCGAGCGAGGCGCGGGCGGCGTCCGGGGTGATGGGGGCAAGTTTTTCTGTTTCCATAGAGCACTCTGTAATCCAGAGTACTGTGGCCGGGTCAAGCCCCATGTGGCCTATCCGGCCGCCCGGCGCCCCGGTCACAGCTTCGCCGGCGGCTCGTCCCCCGCGGTGAAGATGGCGCCGGAGGACACGGGCGCCGTCCGCCAGTTGAAGGCGATGGTGACGGAGCGGAAGAGGAAGGTCACCGCCATCGCCAGCAGCGCGGCGTGCGGGGCGGTGAGGCCGAGGGTGATGCCGGCGCAGAGGAAGGTGACGGCGCCGGCCAGCGCCGTGAGCAGGTAGAACTGGCCGGGCTTGAACACGAGCGGCTCCTCGCGCGCGAGCACGTCGCGCAACAGGCCGCCGCCCACGGCGTTGATCACGCCGATGAACACGGCGGCCGACGGCGGCAGCCCGGCGGTGAGCGCCTTCTGCACGCCAAACGCCGCGTAGGCGCCGAGCCCGAGCGCATCGATCCACGCGACCAGGCGGGAGAACCGGTGCACCGGCCGCTGCAGGAACAGGCTGGCGACGGTCGCGGCCGTGACGGTGTAGATGTAGGCGGGCGTGGTCAGCAGCGGCGTGAGGCCTGCGTGCAGGAAGAGGCCGTCGCGGATGAGGCCGCCGCCGATGCCCGTCACCAGCGCGAGTGCGAACACGCCCACGATGTCGTAGTTCCGCTTGATCCCCGCCAGCGCGCCGCTCAGCGCGAACGCGAAGGTGGCGCCGAGGTCGAAAAGCACGGGCAGGTCGAAGTTTCCCTTGAGCATGGCGGCGGCATTCAGCCGGCCCGAAGCTCCGCGTCCGCCGGCGGGGTGGCAAGTGCAACCTTGGCCCGCCCGGTGTGCGGAAAAACGGCGCCGTGACTTGGCCGACACCCCGATTTCACCCGGCCGCCACAAAACCGCCCCCTGGCCGCTTGCCTGCGGACGGACGCAAAAATTTCATCGCGGCGTGAAAACACCCGCCACGATCACCACCCTGCTCCTGTTCAACCTGGCCGCCTTCGCGCCCGCCGCCCAGGCGGACGCGGGCGAGTCCCTCCGCCTCGAGGATCTCGAGGTGAAGGCCGCGCGCTCCTCGGCGCTCACCCAGGCGCCGACCGACAGCAGCCTCGACGCGCGCCAGCCGCAGTCCATCCTCACGCTCGAGTACATCTCGAACAACGTCGCCCCCACGGCCGACTACGCCACGATCGCCGCCCTCGCCCCGAGCGTGGCCAACGTCGAGACCAACGGACCCGGCCTGAGCGAGGCCAAGCACACCACCCTCCGCGGCATCGATGACGGCGGCTACAACGTCACCTTCGACGGCATCCCCTTCGGCGACTACAATTCCTACAGCCACCACACCACGAGCTATTTCCCGGCCAAGCTGATCGGCCAGGTCGTGATCGACCGCGGCCCGGGCACCGCCAGCGACATCGGGCTGGCCACCTTCGGCGGCACCATGGCGCTTTACTCGAAGGACCCGCGCACGACGCGGTCGTTCGTGCCGACGCTCAGCGCCGGCAGCTTCGGGACCAAACTGGGCCACTTTGAGGCCAACACCGGCCTGCTGGCCGGCCTGGGCGGCGGTTCGGCGATCTTCAGCTACCAGCGCATGACCACGGACGGCTACCGCACCAACGCCGACATGGCGCGCGACACCTACAACGTCAAATATCTGCAGCCGGTCGGCAAAAACTCGACGCTCACCCTGCTCAGCAGCGTGAACATGATCAGCTTCGGCAATCCCGGCACGGTGACGCAGTCGCAGATCGACACGTTCGGCCGCAACTTCGGCCTGAAGGATGACAACGCGGCAAACCACCTGGATACCCTGAACCGCAAGTACAACTACCAGGACAAGAAGGCGGACTTCGAGTACCTCGGGCTCGACACCAGGTTCGGCAACGGCTGGCGGCTGGAGGACAAGGCCTACACGTATTCCTACGACAACATCAGCCACGAGAAGGCGAAGGCGGGCTCCGGCGCCGCGGCGGGCCAGATGCTCGGCTCCGTCAAGGGGAACGAGTACCGCACCTATGGCGACACCTTCGCGATCATCCAGGAAAGCGATACCGGCACGTTCAAGGCGGGGTTGTGGTACGACACCACCACGAACCACCGCTACACCTACGGCGTCAACTACGACACCACCGGGGCCGATACGATCGACCTGACCCCGACCGCGCTCTACAAGGCGGCGGCGCCCGGCGGCAACCCCGCCACGCTGCCCGGCGCCGCGGCCTACGATTACAAGTACCTGCTGGTGGACAAGGACACCGCCTTCGAGCCGTTCGCGGAATACGAGTGGCGGGTGACCAGCGACTTCAACGTGAACGGCGGCGTGAAATACAACAGCTTCAAGCGGGATTTCAACGCGACGGTCAACCAGACCTCGGGCCGGCAGGCCCTGGTCGCGACCCGCACCGACTCGAGGGCCACCCCCTCGCTGACCGCGCACTACGCGATCAACCAGGACTGGGCCGCCTACGCCGAGTGGGCGCAGGGCATCATGGCCCTGTCCGAGGGCAACTCCTTCTACGTGGCCAACGCCAACCTCGGCGCCATCCACGTCGCGCCCCAGCTCTCGACCAACTACCAGGTCGGCACCGTCTTCAAGCAGGACCGGTTCAACGCGGACCTCGACGCGTACTGGGTCGATTTCAAGAACTACGCCTACAACGGCCCCCCCGACGCCTCGGGCGATCCCACCTACTACGGCGTCGCCCGCGGCGCTTACTACAGCGGCATCGAGACGGAAGCCACCTACTACGTCGGCGGCGGCTTCAGCGTCTACGGCAACGGCTCCCTCAACAACGCGAAGTTCAAGGGCTCCAAGCTCAAGGTGCCCACCGTGCCGGAGGCCACCGCGGCCTTTGGCTTCGTCTATGACCACCGCAGCGGATTCTTCGGTTCGTTCACGGAAAAACATGTCGGCAGCTGGGTGGTCTACGACACGATCACCAATCCCGACGTGGCGGGCGGCGGCGCCTCGCGAGCGGGCCACAGCTCCAGCTACTGGCTCGGCGACCTCTCCGTGGGCTACAGCCGGAAAATCGGCGCCGGCTTCATCCACAGCCTCAAGGTCCGTTTCCAGGTCGGCAACCTTTTCAACCAGAAGGTGCAGGTGCTGGATTCGGTTGATGCCAGCGCCGCCAACGCCTACACCAAGGATGCGTTCAACGTCCTGCCCGTGCGCAACTACTTCCTGACGGCGTCCGCCGAATTCTAATCCGCCGCACCCATGAAATCTTCCCCCCGTCTGCTTCGTCCCGTGCTGGCCGCGCTGTTCCTGGCGCTGGCCGCGCGCCTGCCCGCCGCCTACCTGCCGGCCGGCACGCCCGATGTCATCGCCCTGCTCGCTCCGCCGCCCGCCGCCGGCTCGGCGGAGGCCCGCGCCGACCTGGAGGAGACCTACGCCGTGTACACCGCCGCCACGCCGGCGGAGCACGCGCAGGGCACGGACGAGAACAAGCTGACGATCTTCCACTTCGCCCCCGCGATCGGCCCCTGGTTTGTGCGGGGCAGGTTTCCCAAGACCGAGGCGCTCTTCAAGGAGGTCGAGGCCGAGGCCAAGGCCGCGACCGACGGGGCGAAGGATTACTGGAAGCGGCCGCGGCCCTACCACCTCGATCCGGCGCGCTTCGCCCAGTCGATCGAGCACGAAAGCCCGACGCACTACAGCTACCCGAGCGGACATTCGGCGCGCGGCACGGTCTTCGCCCTGCTGCTGGCCGAGCTGTTCCCGGACCGGCGCGACGCCCTCCTCGCCAAGGGCCGCGAGACCGGCTGGCTGCGGGTGGAGGGCGGGGTGCACTACCCGGCCGACATCTACGCCGGCCGCGTCCTCGGGCAGGAACTGGCCCGCGATTTCCTGCACAGCCCGGCGTTCCAGCACGACCTGGCGGCGGCGAAGGCGGAACTGGCGGCGGCGAAATAGGCCGCGCGATTATTTCCTGGCTGGCGGGGCCGGCGGCGCCTCCGCCTTTTTCTTGGGCGCGTCGAAGGTGACGCCCTGCGCCGCGTCGGCCATTTCCGCCGCGGTTTTTTCGAGCGCGGCCCGTTCGGCGGCCGTGTCCTTGACCACGGGCCGTCCGCTGGAGAAGTCGATCGTCTGGCCGTCATGCTGGGTCAGGTCGACCGGCGGTGGCGAGGGCGGTGGCGGCCGGAACCGCCGCCAGCCCCACCAGGCCGCGGCGCCGGCCAGGAGGACGAGCAGCACCGCGAGGAGGACGCGTTTCATGGGGACAGCTTAGGCGCAGCCCCGCCCAAGGCCAGCGCAACCGCAGCCGGTCAATACCAGACACTGCGGATCTGCACCCAGACCTGGCCGGCGGTGAGCAGGGCCGACAGCGGGATGAGGAACCGGTGCCGCGCCGCCAGGCGGTCGATCGAGCCAAAGAGCACGAGGCCGAATCCCCACAGGGCCGGCAGGACGAGGCGGGGAAGCCAGTAACCGGCGTCATAGGCCCGGTGGACGAAGGGCAGCACCAGCACGAGCGGCAGAAACCAGGCGAGGCTCAGCAGACCCCAGGCCACCAGGCCGTCGGCCGGGGCCGCGGCGGGCCGCCCCCTGGCCCGCGCGGTCCGGACCAGCACGGCGATGATCGCGGCCAGGGCCGGCAGGGAGAACAGCAGCCCGCCCCGCACCGACCACTGCGCGAAGGTGCGCTCGGGCTCGGGCCGCGGGACGTCGAGGCCGGTGACAAAGCGCCGGGAAAAATCCAGCACATCCGTGAAGGTGCCGAGTTGCAGCAGCGCCGGGTAGCTGTAGCTGTTGGCCACGAGGAGCGGTTGGACGATCGCACCATGCTCGGAGTGGTTGTCCCAGTAGCCCGGGGCGGAAAAAATGCGCGTGTCCGTGTCCTTGACCAGCAGCAGGCTGGACCACGTCATCTCCCCCGTGCCCGCCCAGTTGAACTGATGCCGGTCGGGCAGGCCGGCGACGTCCCGCTGGTTCAGGTGGTGCAGCCACAGCCCGGCCAGCAGCGGTGCGAACACCGCGCACACGATTGCCGCCCGAAAATAGCCGCGGCCGATCCGTTCCCACCGGCGCCACAGCAGGAGAATGACCAGGACGGCCGGCGGCAGCACGATGAAGGTGAACTTGGCGAAATTCCCCAGGACCAGCGCGGCGCCGGCGAGCCCCGCCCAGCCCCAGCCGGCCCGCCGCGAAGCCGCGCCCGCGCCCCGCAGCAGGCTCCAGCCGAGCAGGGCAAACGGCAGCTGGGCGACGGCGTCGCCCGCATAGACGACGGACCCGATCAGGGTCGCCGGCAGGAAGGCGACCAGCGCCAGGCCCGCGACCCGCAGCACGGGCGAGGCGATGAACCCGCGCGCGCTGTCATGCAGCAGCCAGAGCGCGGCGGCGTTGAGCACCACGCAGCCCAGCGCCGCGAGCATATAGGGTGCTTCGCCGCCGGAGAGCCGGTGGCAGAGTCCGCCGAGCCAGAAGATCAGCGGCCGGTTTGTCGTGTCCCCCGCGAACCAATGGCCGGGATGCTGGAGCAACTGCGTGGTAAAATGCACGTGCAGGTAGAAGTCCTGCCCCATGTAGGCGCGGTGGTTGACCAGGTTCAGCCCCACCTCGAAAAAAAGCGCGAGCAGCGCCCAGACCGCGATACATTCCGTCCAGGTGCGTGATTCGGTCGGGGCGGGGGCGGGGGTAACCGGCATGGTGGCTAGCTTTTGGGATCGGGCGGGAGGCGAGGCAACCCCGAAGCGGGGTCATGGCAGTGCCGGGCAAACCGTGGGGGCACAGGGGACCCGGGGGAAGAATAGGCTTCAAACGAAATTCAATCTCTGTGTCCTCAGGCCCGGTGAAACCGTCCGACATCTTCCGGGAACTGCGTCCGACGCTGGCGCTGGCGCTGCCCATGATCGTGGGGCAGGTGAGCCAGATGCTGATCGGCATCACGGACGCCGCGTTCATCGGGCGGGTGGGCACGATCCAGCTGGCGGCGGCGGCGTTCGCGCACGGCCTTTTCGGCCTGTTCTATGTCGTGGGCATCGGCCTGCTGCTGCCCGTGGGGGTGTTCACGGCGCGCGACCATGGCGCCGGCGGTTCGGCCGGCTGCGGGACGTGGCTGCGGCACGGGCGCGTCCTGGCCCTGGTGACGGGCGGGGGCGCCTTCCTGCTGCTGGCCGGGGTCTCGGGGCAGTTGCACCGGTTCGGCCAGCCGGCGGCGGTGGTGGCCGTCCTGCGGCCGTTCTTCCTGTTGAACTCGCTGTCGCTGGTGCCGGTGTTTTATTTCCAGGTGCAGCGGCAGTATCTCGACGCGCTTGGCCGGCCGTGGGTCGGCACGACGATCATGCTGGCCGACGTGGCGCTGAACGCGCTGCTCAACTGGATCTTCATCTGGGGGCACCTCGGCGTGCCCGCGCTCGGGCTCACCGGTTCGGGCGTGGCCACGCTCATCGCGCGGACGCTGGCGGTGTCGGCCATCGGCGTGTGGCTGCGCGGGGAGACGGCGGGGACCCCGGGCCTGTCGCGGGCGCGGTTCCGGGCGATGCTGCACCTGGGGGTGCCGGCGGCGGTCTCGCTGCTGTTCGAGTCCGGGGCCTTTGCGGCGGCGGCGCTGATGATGGGCTGGCTGGGGGCCACGGCGCTGGCGGCCCACCAGATCGCGCTGAGCTGCGCGGCCTTCGCCTTCATGTTCCCGCTCGGCCTCGCGATGGCCGCGAGCATCCGGATCAGCAAGGCACTGGGCGAGGGCCGGCGGGAGGTGTTGCGGGCGATCGGCTTCGGGGCGCTGGGGCTGGGCAGCGTCATCGTGCTGGGCTTCGCCATGCTTTTCTCGGCGGGCGGGGAGGCGCTGGCGCGAGGGTTCACCGCGGACCCGGCCGTGATCCGGCTCGCCGCGCGGCTGCTGGTCGTGGCGGCGGTCTTCCAGCTGTTCGACGGCGGCCAGGTGGTCTCGGCCGGGGCACTGCGCGGCCTGGGCGACGTGAAGCTTCCCACGGTCATCACCTTCGTGGCCTACTGGCTGATCGCGCTGCCGGGCGGCTATCTGCTGGCGTTCCGGCTGGACGCGGGTCCGGTCGGGGTCTGGGCCGGGTTGGCCGCCGGGCTCTGCTGCGCCGCCCTGCTGCTCGCCCGGCGGTTCCACCGGCTGACGGCCGCGGCCTGATCCGCCGCTGGTTTGTCAACTAATAGTATACTAAGGATCGCGGGCGCCGGGCCGGGGTCCCGGGCATGGACCCGGGAAGGCGGGCCGCGGGGCGGCGGAAATGGGCAGTTGGCAAATGCCTGAAACCTCAAACCTCAAACCTGAAACCTGAATCTTGAAACCTGAAACTTGAAATCTAAAAATGAGATTTGAGACCTGAAAATTGCGTCGTGGTCATGGCCGCCGGACCGCGGGCGTTAGTATATTATTAGTTGACAAAACAATCCGGGCGGCCGGTTGGCCCGCGGCGGGGCTGCCGGCCGGTCACAGGCCGTCGAGCGCCTCGGCGAGGGTCGCGATGATGTCCTCCACCGGCTCGGTGCCGACACAGAGGCGCAGGAGATCGGGGTCGAGCCGGCTGGCGGCGAGCTCGGCCAGCCCGGCGGGGGTCGTGACGAGGTCATAGTGCGCCAGGTACATGAAGGGACAGATGAGGGTGGTCGTCATGCCGAAGCTCGGGCCCTTGGGCAGGCGGAGCCGGTCGTAGAACTTCTCCAGCGCGCCGGGCGGGCGCAGGGTGAACGTGATCATGCCGCCGGTGGCGGCGGGCGAGCGGGCGAGCTGCAGGTAATTCGCGCGGCTGCCGGCCCGCAGGGCCCAATAAACTTCCGCCACCGCGGGATGGCCCTCCAGGAAGGCGACGACCCGCGGGGTGCCGGCGTGGATCTTTTCCAGCACGGCGGGGGTCCGACCGATCTGCCCGGCGAGGCGCGCGGCGTCACGGGCATAGAGCGGTTCCACGACCGCGACGACGCCGGCGCGCAGTGCGGCGGCGTCCGGGCCGGCGGGGTTGACCGCGACGAGGCCGGCGGTGAGGTCGCCCTCACTGGCGGTGTACTTCGTGAGGCTGCTGATCACGAGGTCGGCATGGGGCAGGACGTCGAGGTTGAAGACCGAGCTGACCGAAGGATCGACGATCAGCCGCGCGCCGTGGCGGCGGCACAGGCCGGCGATGGCCGGCAGGTCCGGGGTCTGGATGAGCGGATTGGTGGGCACCTCGGCGACGACGCCGGCGATGCGTGCGCCGTGGGCGGCGAAAATGCGCGCGATGCCATCGAGGTCGGCCACGTCGCGGACATAAACGTAATCCGCGGCGCTGGCGGTGAATTTTTTCAGGATCGCGATCGTGTCGAGGTAGAGCCAGCCGAGCTGGAGCCAGACCGTGCGGCCGCGCGGGGCCTGCACGGCCGAGACGGCACGGAAGGCGGCGTGCATGGCGCTCATGCCGCAGTTGGCGAGCAGCAGGTCGGCGTCGGCGGCACCCGGCAGCGCGGTGCGGAGCACGCGGCGGATCTCGGCCGGGGCGTCGCCCGCGAACGTCTCCTCGGGATGGACCGAGGGGAGCAGCCCGAGGGCGACCAGCTGGTCCTCGGCCTCGCGCGAAGAGAGGAAACCGCCGACATGCTGGAGATAGGTCTTGGCGAAGGCGTGGGTTCCCGCCGATTCGGGGTGCGATACACCGTGGAGGCCGCGCTGCGCAAAGAGGGCGCCGTCGACCTGGGCGGCCAACGCGCGCGCCATCGCGGCGGAGGAGGTCAGCCAAAGCGTGCGGCCGGCGAGGTCGGGGGTGGTGGCGACGAAATGCGCGGCAAGCCGCCGGGCGCAGGGATGTACCACGAAGCGGGGGTAGCCGTTGGTCAGATGGCGGACGATCTCCGGGTCCTTTTCCTCGTAGCCCCGGACGGCGCGCATCGTGGGCAGGCTGCACGACACGGCGTGCGGGCTGGCCGGAATGGGCTGGCCGAGGGGCAGTGGGGAGAAAACGGACATGCGGAAAAGGGAGGGTCAGCTCACGGCCGGGGGGTGGGCGAGGCAAATGCGGGGTGTGTCATGTGACAGGGACGGGCAGCCGGGCCCGGGCCTCGGCGAGGGTCAGGCCCTCGAGGCGGACGACCTTGTGAGGGGACTTGTCGCCGCGGACGAGGGTGACGGCACGGCGGGGCAGGCCGAGTTTTTCCGCCAGGAAGGCCAGGAGGGCGTCGTTGGCGCGGCCGTCGAGGGCGGGGGCATGGACCTTGACCTTGAGCGCGCCACCCAGCCAGCCCGCGAGTTCGTCCCGGGGGGCGTTGGGGATGGTTTTCAACTCGAGGGTGCAGGCGGGCATCCCGGCAGGGTGGGCGGAAGGGCGCCGGCGCGGAAGGCAAAACATGTTGCGGTCGGCGGGTGAAACGGCGAACTAGGGCCGGATGAAAATCGTCTCGTGGAACGTCAACGGCGTGCGGGCCGTGCTCAAGAAGGGGTTTCTCGACTACATGGCGCGGGTGGAGGCGGATGTCATCTGCCTGCAGGAAACCAAGGCGCATCCCGGCGACGTGGCGCACGTGGCCTGGGTCGCGGGCTACACGCCGCACTGGTATTCGGCGGTGAAGAAGGGCTACTCGGGCACGGTGATCTTCACCCGCGTCCCGCCGCTCGGCGTGACGAACGGCATCGGGCGACCGGGCCACGACGGGGAAGGCCGGGTGATCACGGCGGAGTTCGCCGACTTTTTCCTGGTGAACGTCTACCAGCCCAACTCCCAGCGCGGGCTGCTGCGCCTCAGGTACCGCACGGAGGAGTGGGACCCGGCGTTCCTGAAATACCTGAAAAAGCTGGAGAAGAAAAAACCGGTGGTGTTCTGCGGCGACCTGAACGTGGCGCACACGGAGCTCGACCTGACGAACCCGAAGACGAACCGGCGCAACGCGGGCTTCACGGACGAGGAGCGGGCGAATTTCACCGCGCTGCTGGCGAAGGGCTTCGTGGACACATTCCGCGCCTTCGAGCCGGGGCCGGGGCACTACACCTGGTGGAGCCAGATGATGAACTGCCGGGCGCGGAACATCGGGTGGCGCGTCGATTATTTTGTCGTCTCGGCGGCGCTGCGCCCGCGGCTGAAGCGCGCGTGGATCTCGCCCGAGGTGATGGGCAGCGACCACTGCCCGGTCGGGCTGGAGCTGGCATGAGCGCGCCCGGGGCCGAGTTGAAGCGGCTGCTGCGGCGCGGGCCCGCGCTGACGCTCGCCGTGGCCGAGAGCCTGACCTGCGGCCACGTGCAGGCGCGGATCGGCGCCGTGTCCGGGGCGTCGGACTATTTTCTGGGCGGGATCACCGCCTATTCGCTGGCGCAGAAGGTGCGGCTCCTCGGGGTGAACCGGGCGCATGCGCGGCGGGTCGACTGTGTGTCCCAGCGCGTGGCGGTGGAGATGGCGGCGGGCGCGGGCGCGCGCTTCGGGGCGGATCTCGCGGTGGCGACGACCGGCTACGCCGAGCCCAGCCCGGCGGCGGGGATCAAGGTGCCGATGGCGTGGTGGGCCCTGTGGCACCGCCAGCGCGGCGGGGGCGCGGTCATCGTTTCCGGCCACCTGGAGATGCCCGGCGCCGGGCGGGTGGCGGCGCAGGAACGCGTGGCGCGGGAGGTACTGGACGCGCTCACGGCGTACCTGCGGGAGTGGCGGGCGCAAAAAAGCCCGCCGGGTTGAGCGGCGGGCGGAGCGGGACCGGGCGGCCGGTCACTGCGTGACGCGGGTGACGTAGTCCATCAGGAAGCGGGCCTCGGGCGGGGCCTTGACCCAGTCGCTGAACAGCAGCTCGGGCATGCGGTTGTTGCTGTCGTAGAAAAGGCGGTTGGCGTCGTCGTCCGGCGACATGAAGCCCGTCTTGAGGGCGGCGCCGAGGTAGAAGCCCTCGGTGGTGGAATAGACCAGGACATTGGCCTCGTTGCGGAGGGTCTCGGTCGTGCGCTCGCTCTCAGCGGCGCGGATGCCGGCGACGACCTTGGCCTCGGCGCCGAGGTTCATCTTGGTCTTGAAGAGGAGGCGGGCGGTGGCGTCGTCCATCAGGACGTAGACGGCGTTGATGGCCTTGCCGCCGGCCTGGAGGCCGAAGCTGAGCTCGCCGGCGCGGAGGAAGGCCGGCACGGACCATCGGCCGTTGGGGCGGCGGACGAGGGCGACGGCATAGCCGTCCTTGATGCCGAAGATGAAGCCGGCTTGGAACTGGTTGACGATGACGATGCCCTTGGCGCGGTGCAGGATGTCGGCGGGGATGGCGGTCTTGAAGTTGCCCTGGATGTCCTGGAGGATGGCTTCGCAGCTGTCGAGGCGTTCGACGACGGCCTGGCGGGTGATGCCGGGGGAGGCCGGCAGCGAACCCGCGAGGGCGGTGGCACAGAACAGGGCGGAGAGGAACTTCTTCATGATGTGGATCGGACAATGGGCCTGCGCCGGTGAAGCGCAAAGCTGTTTTCCAAGACGCGTATAAACAGATTCAGGCGGGGAATGAAAGCCCTACTTGACGGGATTGCCCGGTAGGACCGGCGCGCGGCGGGAAGGTTGCCGGGTTATTCGAGGCCGCGGCGGGCGACCTCGTCCTCGTCCCAGCCGAGGTAATGCCCCAGTTCGTGCAGGTAGGTGAGCCGGACCTCGTCGCGGAAAACGGCCGCGTCGCCCGCGGCCAGGTCCCAGAGGTTGCCGAGGAAAAGCAGGATCTGGGGCGGCAGGGGGTCGGCGTCGTCCAGCTCCCCGCCGTGCTCGTGGCCGACGAACAGGCCCAGGATGTCCGCCTCGAACCCCTCGGCGAGGATGGCGGCGTTGGGGTGCGGCTCGTAGCAGACCGGCACCGCGGCGGCGGCGGCGCGGACCTCGGGCGGCAGCCGGCGCTGCGCGGCGGCGACGACCGGTTCGGCGAGGGCGGTGAGCCGGGTGAATTTCATGCGGCGGGAGCGCGGGACGGGACTCAGCGCGCGGCCTCCCGCGACAGGTCAAAGCGGTCCAGCTTTTCCCCCAGCCACCAGATGATCGCGGCCAGTTCGAAGACAAGCAGGCCGCTGGCCGCCACCAGGGCGGTGGTGACGGCGGCCGCGGCGCCGAGCAGCCAGTTCACGATGATGTAGGCCACCGCCGCCACGGCCGCCGCCGGGAGCAGGGTCACGACCAGCACCAGGACGAAGCCGATCATGGAAATGATGCCCTGGCCCACGTTCTCGATCCCGCCGCCCTGGCCCGGGGTCGGTTTCGCCCAGGCCGGAAAATACAGCATCATGGCCAGCGGGATGCACATCATCAGCGCGATCAGCGGCGGCACCAGCAGGGCGATGCCCGCGGCGGCCCCGAAGCCGCCCACCAGCAATCCCGCGAACGGGTTGCGGCCATGAACGGTGCTGCTGGCCAGGACGGCGGTCAGGAGAAACAGCCACTGGATGAACGTCACGACCACCCCCGGGGTCAGCAGTTCGCCGGCGATGATCTGCCAGCCGGGCAGGGGATAGGATTTGGTCATCTCCATCTGGTCGAGGATGACCGTGATATTCCGCCGCATGAAGATCGGGGCGAACAGCAACAGGTAGCAGCCCAGCATCACGGAGGAAAACCCGAGCACCTTCAGGTAGGGCTCGTAGGCGGGCACCTGGCGCAGCCAGGTCGTCACACCCACGATGACCGCCACCCCGATCAGCCAGGTGCGCAGCCGGTAGAAGGGCCCGAGGGTGATCAGCGATTTCCAGAGGAACGCCAGCGGGGCCCAGCCGCGGGCGCCGAGCGACCACGGCGCGGGGCGCGGCTTGTGCGGGGTGCGGCTGTGGAGGCGGCCCGAGCGCATGGCGGCCACGGTCCGCGCGGTCTTCGCAGCGAGCTCGACGGAGGCTTCCTCGAAGGCGACGGCGGAGCGCATCACCCACAGGTAGTGGGCCCCGAGCAGCAGCAGGGCCGGACCGAGGACCAGCAGGAAGTCCATCCAGCCCGGGGCGAGGAAGGGGCGCACCAGCCAGGCGAACGGGACCAGCAGCCAGCCCAGTGGCGGCAGCTCCAGCAGGCGGTCCAGCCAGGTGAGGTATTCGCCCCGGTCATACAGCGCTTTCAGGGCCCGGGCGGCTTCTTCCTGGCGGCCGGCCAGCCACCACGCGCCGGCGGCCAGGGCCAGCCCGGCCACCAGCAGGGCGGCGCGGCGCCACCGGCTTAGGCCGAAGTCCAGCAGCCGCTCCCGGGCGAACGAGGAGGCGATGTAATGCAGGTTGAGCGTGGACAGGATCAGCCACCAGCCGAGGGCGTGCATCAGCGTGCTGCCGCCGAGACTGGCACCGCGCCGGAAGACGAACGAGAGCACGAGGGCGCCGAACAGGATGCCCAGCTGGGAACGCAGCAGCTTGTATTGCAGCAGCCCGCGGCGGGTGAGCGGCGCCGGAAAGAGAAAGGCCGTCTCGGCCTCCGTGAACTGCAGGGCCGCCCGGTCGCGCCCGAAGATCCACCCGAGCAGCACGAGCAGGAACAGCACGGCCGCCCCCAGCGGCACCAAGGCCTCCGGGCCGCCCGCCGGGGAACCTAGCCCGTTGATTCCCGGCCCCCCGTGCCGGCGGAACGCGAACCCGAACACGAAAAAATAAAAATACGCCGCCCCGGCCAGGGCGCCGAACAGGTATTTCGGCCGCCGGAGCCGGCGCAGCCGCTGGCGCACGCTGTTGCCCAGCGAGGTGAAGGTCAGGTAGAGCAGGGCGTCGAACACGGGACCGTTTCAGGCGGAGGCGGGGGGCGGGGCCAGCACCGGCGGCTCCTCGGTGGCGCGGAAAAACACCTCCTCCAGGCTGGCGTCCGGCTGCACCGCGAACCGCGCCCGGATGTCGGCGATCGAACCGTCGGCGATCTTCTCGCCGGCCTTGAGGATGAGCACGTGCGTGCAGACTTCCTCGAGCAGGGTCAGCAGGTGCGAGCTGAGGATGAGCGCGGCGCCCTCGCGGCCGAGCCGGCGCATCGTCTCCTTCATCCGGCGGATGCCGCCGGGGTCGAGGCCGGTCAGCGGTTCGTCGAAGAAAACAACCTTCGGCGCATGCAGCAGGCCGCAGGCGATGACCAGCTTCTGCTTCATGCCGCGGGAGAGCTCGCCCGGGAGCAGGTCGCGCTTGTCGGCCATCTCCAGTTCCTCGAGCAGGGGGCCGGCGCGCTGCTGCCAGTCGGGCACACGGTAGATCCGGGCGACGAAGTTGAGGTGCTGCAGGACCGTGAGGTGGTCGAAGAGTTTGGGCTCGTCGGGCAGGAAGGCCAGCTGCTGCTTCGCGGCCACGGGGTCCGCGGCGAGGTCGACGCCCCCGATGCGCACGGTGCCGAGCGTGGGCGGGATGATGCCGGCGGCGCAGCGCAGCGTCGTGGTCTTGCCCGCACCGTTCGGGCCCACCAGGCCGACAACCTCGCCCGGCCGCACGGTGAAGGACAGGTCGTGCACCGCGGTGAACTCGCCGTAGCGCTTGGTCAGGCCGGAGACTTCGATCATGGGCGCGCACTGTGGGTGATTCCGCCCCCGGAGTAAAGCGGCGCGTGGACGGCGGCCGGGACGGGCGGTTACAACGGGCGGGCAGATTTTGGCCGCCAAAAAAAAGCCCCGCGCGAAACATTGCGGGCGGGCCCGCGTCACAGCCCCCAGCAACCAATTACCTCATGAAAAAATCCAATGAAGTCCTGCTCTTCGTGGCCCTGCTCGGGGCCGCTTTTGTCCTACCCTCCCTGCATGCCGAGGATGCCCCGCCGCCGCCCCCCCCGCCCGCCGACCATC
>Ga0265314_10000429_pt1 | contig 56281 bp, 13 predicted proteins | sample 4126metaG_FD_203106 | JGI IMG/M metagenome (GOLD analysis project Ga0265314, IMG submission 203106) | Rhizosphere microbial communities from Carex aquatilis grown in University of Washington, Seatle, WA, United States - 4-1-26 metaG | ecosystem: Host-associated > Plants > Roots > Rhizosphere >... | reverse complement strand
TGCTCGAGCGGCAGAACAACTTCACAATCGGTGAGCTTTCGTATTGGGCTCAGCAGCATCTGGCCGGCGTCAGCAACCAGCAGATCACCGTCGAATTGTTGAACGCGCCAGAACACCGCGCCTTCGTGATCAACGCCGATTACGAGCGCTACCTGCTGCGGTCCGTCGACCCGAGTGGATTGAGTTTCTGGCAAGGATACCTGGCCAGCGGCGGAATCGAAGAGGGCCTGGTGTCTTCGATCGCCGCTTCACCCGAGTATTACGCGCGCAGCGGCGGCACGTCGCAATCGTTCATTTTGGCTCTGTACCGCGACGTGCTCGGGAGGACCACTCCCCCCGCCCAGCCAGAAATCGACTATTGGATTGCTACGTTGGCGGCGTCCGATCGCGGCGCCGGACAAGCACGGGCCGACATCGTTTCGGCGTTTCAATTCTCCGATGAGTACCGCATCGCGCAGGTCAACCAGTGGTACGAACAGTTCCTGGGCCGTTTCCCGTCGCAGGCGGAATTGGGTAACGCGCTGTTGATGTTCCACTCCGGAGCGACGCAGCAGCAGGTCGAGGCTTCGATTCTCGTCACCCTGCAGTCGTTCGGTTCTCCCGTGACACTCGTCTAATCTGTGGAAATTTAATGCTTGCTTCAGCTCGTCCCCGTGAACAGAATCGTGAGGCACCCCCTCACGGCGCCTGCCAGTGGCGTCTGCCCAACGGGGACGGCAGTTTTTGAGGAGATTGATTAATGCGGCTCTGGAGATCGCTTCACCCATTTCAAGACTCCGACCTCCGACGCGATCGGCGACGCGAACTCCGGGCACGCGCCCGGCGCCGCGCTCCCTTGGGCCGTCGCGAACTGGCGTTGGAACGAGTCGAGGCCCGCCTGCTTTTGACCAGCGGCCCGCAATTGATTTCGATCATTCCCGACACCGGCGGTCTGCTCTTGCCCGGCGAGACGCTCAACGTCGCGCCCCAAGAGTTGACATTCCGCTTCAACCAGGGAGAAGTGATCAACCCGGCGACGCTTTCGGGCATTGAGCTGGTGCGCAGCGGCGGCGACGGCGTTTTTGGCAATGCCAACGACGTGGCGATCGCGCCGGGATTCATTGGTGTCGACGCGACCCAATCAAACGAGGTCGAGTTGCGATTCAGTGCGCCATTGCCCGACGATCTCTACCGGATCACGATCGTAGGTGCGGGAGCCAACGCGCTCACCGACACGGGGAACTTGAGCACAGGGGGCAGCACACCTCCCGCGGCGTTTAACGGCGGCGTGAACTACTCGCAGCAGTTCCGGCTGGATCTGGCCCCGCAGGTGCTGGCCGTCGTGCCGGAGCCGTTCAGCGCCCCGGTACCAGGGACCGGCGTCAAGGTGCCGTTGACCAACCAGATCCAGGTGTATTTCAACGAGGCGCTCAATCCCACGTCGGCGAAAAACCCGGCGTTTTACCAGCTCATTCAAACCCAGAATACTTCGACCACCGCCGACGACGGCGCGCCGATCTTGCCGCAAAGCGTGGCCTATACCGATACGCCCAATCCCGACGGCTCGGTCACCCACGAGGCCGTGCTCACCTTCGCCCAGCCGCTCGATAGCTACTTGGCGCAGGACGCCGCCACGAACACTAACCTCACAAACCCCACAACCGGCGTCACGAACGAGGCTTTCCGGCTGCGGATCGGCAACACCAACCAGCCGTTGCCGCCGCCCGCCGTCGACACAGTTCCGACCGCGGCCAACACCCTTAACACCTCCGGCAATACGAGCGCCGGATCGCCCACCGTCTCGTCGACCAATACCAGTGGCATGTCGGCCGGCGACATGGTTGCGATCGTGGGGGCCGGGCCTAACGGCGCGATTCTCTATTCGACGATCGCCAGCATCAATTCCACGACGCAGTTCACGCTTGCCGTAAGCGCGGGCACGACGACGACCGCCGCGTCTGTCAGCGATTTTGGCAAGGATCCCGGAAATACGTTCAACACTGCAATGAACGCTGGGACGCTCAGCGGACAAACGCAGATTCTCACCTCGGCCATCGAACCGATGGCCGTCAATCCTGACATCCTCTACCCGGGCGGCGCCATTGGGCCAGGCATCCGGAACATTCCGATCGAAAACCACCTGCAAGACGGCACGTCGACGCCCGCGGGCGGTGTGACGACGGTCTATTATAACTTCCAGAACCACTACGGCACCGATCCGTCCGGCAAGATACTCTCGAACCAGATTCTCAATTCGCCGCAGCAAATGCAGGATGTGCGCGACATCATGGGCTTGTTTGCCAATTATTCAGGCGCCAAGTTTGTTGAGACGACCAGCGCCACCAGCGCGCCCGCGGGCGCTTTGAACATCACGGTGGTGACGGGAGACATCCGCGCCGTCCAGCCCTCGATTCCGGCTACCTCGCAGAACGGCATCGAGGGGAGCACCGCGCTGGTATCGACCGCCGCGATCGTTAACGGCAATGTCAACTGGGGCACCAGCGCCTACGGCGGGAGCTATTTCGTGATGGCGATGCACGAAATCGCCCACGCTTTGGGCTTGGGAGATACATTCGAGCTCCCGGTGGGCAACGTGCAAGGCACATCCGGCAGCGAAAACCCGAATCAGGTCCAACCGACGCCTACTTCGCCTGCCCCAACGCAGCCGCCCGAGCCGATGTATCCGAACTACGGCGACATCAGTACGCTCGACTACCTCTACCTCACCGACAGCTCGGACGTCAATCTCTACAAATTCCAGGTGACCACGCCTGGAGTGTTTCGCGCAGAGACCTTCGCCCAGCGTTTGACGCCCACCAGCTTGTTGAACACCGAGCTCACGCTGTACGATGAGATCAACTTGTTGGGCGTCCCAGCGAACGGAGGCCAGGACATCGCGGCCACCCAGGCTGCCCTGGGGACGCCATTGACGTTCACGGTCAACGACCCGACCCACCCCGCCGGCGGCGGCGTGACGTTCGAATTCAACGCCGGCTATTCATTAAGGTTGCCAATCGGAGCAACGGGCGCGTCGTTGAACGGCAAGAGTTTCACGTTAGGCGACGGGAACGAAACGATCTCGTTCCAGTTCACGACCTCGACCGCACCGCCGGCCCCTACCAAGAGCACGATTTACATCGTGACCGACGCGACCGACGCGGGCGACACCTTGGCAGGCGAGTTGGCGTCGGCGATCAATTTCGAGGTTAAGAACTTTGGCCTCGGCAGCGGCATTTCCGCCACCTTCCTCCCCGGTGGCTCCGGCGTCGTGAACATCGGTGGAACCACTGCCACGGCGTTCAACGACATCAATTCCGGTGTATTACGCATTGGCAGCGTCACGGCGCAAACGCCAGGCGCATTGTTGGTGCGCTACGCCCCTGCCGACAGCCAGCACCAGTTGGCGATCGACATCACCGCCGCGCTCAATGCCGACGCTTTCAACGCAACAAGCAATCCCGGTGGTTTGAACCTCACGGCCACCGCCGAACTCAACCAGGTCCAGATTCAGGGGCCGGTCACGATTGACAGCAGCGGCACGACGTTCGGCGGTGTTCCGTTGCTGCCGGCGACGATCGAGCGCGACATCGTCTCGCGCAACGACAACTACTATGGCCAAGACTCCTTCATCAACCTCCCGCTCACGCCGGGCAATTACTACGTGGCCGTGAGCGCCTCCGGCAACACCGAGTTCGACCCCAACGTCCCCGACAGCGGCTGGGGCGGTACCAGCAACGGTGCCTACGAGTTGCACTTGAATTTCCAGCCCGATCCGACCAGCAGCCTGGTGAGCCTCGTCAGCCCCGCCGGAACGGGCCTGAACGTCCTGGGCGGCGACACGGCGCAACCTCTCGATGGCGATCCGAACAGCACAACCAGTTCCAGCGGCACTGGGGGGAGCGCCTACAATTTCTGGTTCAATGTCACCGACACCACAAACACGCACAATGGAAACGTAAACGAACCCACTGGGGACACGTTCTACGTCGACAAGACGCAACCCACGGTACCGTCGGGACCGGTGGGCTCTTACACCCATCCCTTCCCCACGATCGCCGCGGCCCTGGCATCGGGATTTTTGTTGCCGGGCACCGATCTACGGATCGAAGGAGACCTGCCGACCAATTTCGCAAACCTCACGCCGGCGGTGCAACAGCAAGACTTGCTGAACGCTCCGTCCTACGATATCGGCACCGAGAATTTTGCGCACCAGAACGCGACGCTCCCGGACGGGGCAACGTTCAATGTCCCGCGCGGTGTGACCGTAATGATCGACGCTGGCGCGATCTTCAAGTTCCGGCAGTCGTGGATCGACGTGGGCAGCTCGGCCGTGACCATCGACCGGAGCGAGGGGGCCGTGCAAGTCCTGGGCATCCCTGGCGACCAGGCGATCTTCACCTCGCTCAACGACACCAGTGTCTCCAGCGGCACCTCTTCGCTTGCCGGCGACCCGGTGAAGAAAGGCGATTGGGGCGGCATCTTTTTCCACCAGGACTCCGACCTCGCTCCGCTGGGCATTTTTCTCAATTATGTCGACGAAGCGAAGATGCAATTTGGTGGCGGACAGGTGCAGATCAACGGGCAGGCGACAGTGGTCGATCCGGTGCAAATGGCAACCTCGCGCCCCACGATCACTAACAACACGATTCTCGACTCAAGTGACGCCGCGTTCTCCGGCACCCCGAACTCGTTCGAGGACACCGTTTTCCAAAGAGACATCACGATCACAGCGCTTTCCGGAGCGCAAATCACCAACGGCCAGACGTTCCAGATTCACGGCCAGTCATTCGAGTTCGACAATAACCCGGGAAATCAAAACAGCGTGCTGCCGGGCGACGTGCCGATTTTCTTTCACGCCACAGACAGCGCCAATCAGATCGCGGTCGAGATGGCGGAAGCGATCAATGGCGCCCAATTGTCCAGTCCCGATGTCCAGGCGGCCGTCACAGGCGCTCAGCTCACACTGACGAACACTCAGATCGACTCACCGATCGCCATCAACACGGTCCTGGGGGGCCTTATCCCCAGCGGCTGGTCATTTGCCGTCAACGGCGTCGTTTTCGAATTCAACAACGGTGGCAAGCTGCTCAACGCCAATGCCGTGCCGATCGTACCGCAAAGCGGCAACGACACCCAATTGCAAGTCGCCCAGGACATCGCCAAGGCGATCAACCAGCGCTTTATCGACAACGGTAATGGACAAATCGTTTACGCCCAGGCCGTCGCCCTGCCGAACAACCAGGCGCGGGTCGACCTGATGAACACAAGCGACGTTAACCTGTCGCTGGCGAACACGGGTCTGACGAACCCAGGGCTGACGCTGAACCTGATTTCGCCGATGTCGATCAATGTTGCCGGCGACGTCAACCCGGCTACTGGATTGCTGAATGTCGTGGACGGCCAGAGTTTCACCGTGAATGGCACGGTGTTCGAGCTTGACAGCGGCTACACATTGATCGTACCTCCCACCGGCGCATTGGGAATCAACAACGGCGACCAGTTCGGTCTCTCCGACGGCGTGAATACGATCACGTTCGTGTTCTACAAGTCGGCGCCCCCCGCTCCTCAACCGCACCAGGTGCAGATACAGCTGGGTACGAACGACTCCGCCGATGTGGTGGCGGCGGATATCGTCAACGCCATCAACAACTCGGGCCTGGCGAACATTTTCGCTCGTTCGCTCGGAAGTGGGCTGGGCCAGGTCAACCTTGGCGGCAACTCCGCGACAAGCTTTTTGACCGGTAGCGGCACGATCACGCTCAAGCTTGGCCAGGCCGGCGACGTCGAAAGGCCGGGAACTCAAATCTCAAGCGCCATCGCGGTGCCCTTCTACCCGACGATGACCGCCGCCCAACTCGCCGCGGCCATCGGCGCGGCCGTCAGCTCGGCCGGTATCGGCGTTTCGGCCAATGTCGTCACCAACGGGCTCAACCAGCCGCAACCCCAGGTTGCATTCCAGAATGTCACGTCGCTCGTGCCCAACCCCAGCGCGCTCGACGTCAGCGGCGAATTGCAGGCGTCCGGTTCTCAGGCCGGCATGCTCTACGCACTGGATGGCCAGAGTTTCACGCTCAATGGCAAGGTCTTCGAGTTCGACAGCGGCTACACCTTGCAAGCCCCGGCCAACGGCGGTGCGGGGCTCGCTCCTGGCGACACGTTCAGCCTTGGTGACGGGAATCACACCGTCAAATTCGTCTTCTATACGACAACGGCCCCGGCACTCGAACCCAATAACCAGGTCGGCATCAAGTTCGCTCCGAGCGATACGTCCGACATGGTGGCGGCCGAAATCGCAAATGCCATCAACATCGGCGTTTCCGCCGCCCTTGGATTTAGCCTGGGCGGAATCTCAGCTACGCCGCTGGGCCACGGCACCGGTCAAGTCAATATCGGCGGCGGGTTCGACTCGGTCAGCGGCATCCGGCTTGCTAGCGCGCTGACCACCGTATTCTCGCCCGGCAGTGGCCAGATCACGGCGATGGGCCAACCGGGTGCGCAGATCGCAGGGGCGTTCGCCGTGCCGTTCATCCCCTTCGATCCGAACGCTGGCGATCCTGCATTGACGGCTCAATTGGCGACCAGCATCGCCACTGCGATCAACGACGCCGCCATTGGCGTGGTCGCGAAGGCACAGGGGAGCCTGGTGCTGTTTCAGCACGCTGCATCGCTGGTGACCAATGCCACGTTGGGAACGCGTTCGCCGCTTGCTGTGCAAACCGACCCGGTATTCATCTACGGCGCCGATGCGCTGCCGCTGGCGTTAACCAACAACTTCTACACTGCCGACTACGGCCGTGTGGGACCTGACGTTCACGGTAATACGCTGGCTGTCAACCTCACGCCTGTCATCAATACGGTTTCCGCCGGAAGCATCGCCAATGGCCAGCAGTTCATCGTCAATAACCAGGGCTTCCAGTTCGTCCAAGTCGGCGGAGCTAATCAGAGCACGGCTCCCGGCTTCGTGCCGGTCAGTTTCAAGACTACCGATAACGCTGCCCAGGTCGCTCAGGACATCATTACGGCGATCAACAACCCCTCGCTCGGCCTGGGCGTCAACGCCGTCATCGCGTCGAACAATTCCAGCCAGGTGGTACTCTACGGCACCAAGTACGACCCCAACGGTTCCCTGACCCCGTCGAACCTGCGTCCATTCGGCGCTTTCAACGTCAACACACTCAACTCGCCGCTCACTGCAACCCAGGCCGTCGACGAAAACACGATCAATGGCCTGTTCGTACACATTAGCACGCTGGCCGGCCAATCGCTCGACACGCTCGGCGTACCCGCGACCTTCAACGCCACCGATATCACTTACGTGCTCGGCGAAAACCTGATCATCGATGGCCAGCCGGGCGGGCCCCTGGGGACTACGGCCCGCGAAAGTGCCCGCTTGACGATCGATCCGGGAGTGGTGGTCAAACTGGCCGCGGCCAGAATTGAAGTCCAGCCCGGCGGCACGCTCATCGCCGAAGGGGACACGAACCACCAGATCATTTTCACTTCGCTGGCCGACGATACTGTCGGCTCCGGCGGAACCCTCGATACCAACGGCAACGGCAAACTGACCCAACAGAAGCCGGGCGATTGGGGCGGCTTCTTCTTCTGGCCTACGTCTCAGGGCAGCCTGGATAACGTGCTGATCGAATACGGCGGCGGCCGTGTGCCTGACGAGGGGGGATTCGACAATTTCAACGCGGTTGAGATCTACCAGGCCACCGTCCGGATCACTAACAGCACACTTCAAGACAACGCGGGTGGGCTGGCTGCCTCGACCCGAGATGGCCGCGGTACCAACACGGTCGCGGCCTCGCTCCCGAACATGGGTGAAACCATCTTCGTCATTGGCGCCCAGCCGGTCTTGGTGAACAACGTCATCAACGACAACGTCGGCGCCGCCATCAGCATTGACGCCAGTTCGCTCACCGACGCGATCGTGCCGGATTGGGGCCGCAGCACAGGCGTAATCGACCGCTTCAGTCAATTTGATAACAACGATGGCCCGCTGGTACGGCTCAACACAATCGGCAACGTTTCCACGAATGCAGCCATCAACGGTATGGTGGTGCGAGGCGGCGTGCTCACCACGGACTCAGTCTGGGACGACACCGACATCGTCCACGTGCTGCTCGACTCGATCCAGGTACCCAATAGCACCACGTTGCGGCTTCAGAGCACGGCCACCAACAGCCTGGTGGTCAAGTTGAATGGAGGTAACGCGGGTTTTGATGCCACGGGCACACCGCTGGATATTTCCAACCGCATCGGCGGCGCGGTGCAGGTGCTGGGCACGCCTCAGCACCCGGTGGTGCTGACGTCGTTCACTGACGGTACCGTAGGCGCTGGGCTGACGCCCAGCGGCCAGCCCGGCAACAACACGAGCAACGGCAACGCCGGCAGCCTCTCAGTGTCGGTCGGGGCGAACGTCAATATCACCAAGGATTCTCAGAACGAGGCGGAAACGACCATTTCCGTCAACCCGACCAACCCGTTGAACCTGTGGGAATCGGACACGGTCAGTGGCACTGCCCACTACAGCCTGAACGGAGGCAAGACCTGGTTCTCGAGTGATTTGAGCGCGCTGCCAACCAGCGATGGCGACGTCCAATCGGCCTGGGACCAGTTTGGCAACCTGTTCATCACGCGCTTCGGCACAAATGATGACATCGAATTTGCAATGAGCACCGACGGCGGGAAGACATTCACGGACGCCCAGTCCGTGGGGGCTGCCGGCTCCGACCAGCCTTCGATCGCGGTGGGCCCCAGCGGCACCAGCGCGCCTGGCAGCGTGTGGATTTCGTTCGCCGACCCCAATTTCAATATCATCGCCGTTGGGGCGCCGGTGAGCGGCTTAGGGATCGTGGGCGCTTTCGGTACACCGGAAACGGCCCCTGACCCTGATAGCGCCGGGGACTTTGGTAACATCGCCGTGGGCCCCAAGGGACAGGTGATGGTCACCTACCAGAATAACGGGAGCGGCAATGGACCAGACACGATCAAGGTGAATCTCGACCCCGACGGACTTGGTCCGGCGGGTTTCGGCGCGGCGGTGCTTCCCACCAGCACCAACGTCGGCGGCTTCTCACCCATCCCGCCTCAACCCGACAGGACCATCGACGCCGAGGCCAACCTGGCGTACGACCGCAGCGGCGGCCCACACGATGGACGCGTGTATCTGGTCTATGTCGACCGCCCCTCGACCTCCAGCCCCGAAACCAGCATTTATGTGCGTTACTCCGATAACAACGGCGCGACCTGGAGCGGTCCGGTCCTTGTCAACGACGACGCGGTGGGCGACGGTAAGAGCAAATTCATGCCCGCCATCGCCGTCGACCAGACCACCGGCAACGTCGCCGTCACCTGGTTGGACGCGCGCAATTCCGGCCCCGCCGACGACACAGTCCAGGCGTACGGCAGTGTCAGTTCCGACGGCGGCGTTTCCTGGCTCTCTAACTTCAAGATTAGTCAAGGGTCGTCGAACGGCCTGGTGGCCGCAGTCAACTCGTTCCCGTTCAATTTCGGCGACTACGACCAGATGGCTTTCACGAACGGGGTGCTCTACCGAACCTGGAGCGATAACTCCAACTCCACCGGCGACAACCCGGCCGGCTCGTTGAATGCTTTCGACACCTACACCGCCGAAGTCACCGTTTCGAGCACGTCAGGGGGCGCTTCGAGCGGCACGCCAGGCTCTTGGAACGGCATCACGCTCGACCAGAACTCCAACGACACCAACGTGGCGGTTGTCAACGAGGCCGAACCCGCCTATACCGGCGGCAAGGGGACGAACGACGCACCGGGCACGGCCCAATCTCTGGGCGAGCTCGCGCCCAACCCATCGAGCGGCGACGACAATCTCCGCCTCGGCTTCGTCGTCAACGGCACGATCAGCCCTGACCACCCGGGCGACATTGATACCTACACCTTCAAGGGCACCGCCGGCACGCAGGCCTTCTTTGATGTTGGAAGTACATCGATGGCTCTGGACTCGGTGTTGGAACTGGTCGATGCCAATGGCAACGTCCTGGCGCGCAGCGACAATGCGGTGGCCGAGGCGAACGACCCCACCAGCCCCAATGCACTCTCGGCCGGCCAGCTCCTGACCAATCCGAACTACCCCGGCAGCGTTCAGTTGGCGGGTAATCTGGCGTTGCCGTTGCAAAGCAACATGTTCCAGGACAACGTCTACCCCTCCACTGACCTGCGTAATTTCGGGTCGATCAATCCGCTCGATCCCGGCTTTCGGCTGGTTTTGCCCGGAACGACGGGCACGATCAGCGACTACTACGTGCGCATCTATTCGAAGGGTGCGACACCGACCAATTACTACGTCCCTGGCGACGGCGTCAGCAGCGGCGGTTACCAGTTGCGAATCGGCCTACAGGAGCTGGCCCAGGCTCCAGGCTCGGTCGTTCAATACGGCGACATTCGCTTCGCCAGTAACGGCATCAGCGTGCTGGGGTTGCCCACGCATTCGCCGCTTCTGGCCAACGCGGCGCAGGTTCCCTCCGACGGCAACGTGACCAACCCGCTTGCAGGTAACAACCCATCCAGTATCAATCAGGTTCCCGCGCAGGATTTGGGCAACCTGCTGGCCACAGACACCAGTTCGCTCAGTGTCAGCGGTTCGATCGACAGCAACAACCCCACACAGGTCGATTGGTATAAGTTCGAGCTGAATTACGACCTGGTGCAGTCGATTTCGAGCGTGAACGCGGCGGACAAGATCTTTTCGACGATCTTCCAGGTCGGTTACGCCGACGGCTTGACGCGCCCGGACACGACGATTTCGGTGTTCGATGCCAACGGCAATCTGATCTTGTCGGGTCAGAATTCGAACGTGGCCGACCAGCAGCCTCATAACACGCAGGGCAGCGATACGGCGAACCTTTCCGACATTTCGTTAGGCAACAACGACCCCTTCATCGGCTCGGTCGAGCTGCCGGCCGGCGTACCCGCCGGCGCCTCACACACTTACTACGTGGCGATCAGTTCCAACGCCACGCTGCCCACCGCGATGGACGCCTACTTCAACCCAAATAGCTCGCAGCCCGGAGTGCGGCTGGAGCCGATCGAGGGCGTGCAGCGGGTGGTCGAAGACCATGTCGGTGCCCAGGGCTACACCAGCGGCAACGGGCCAGTCGCAAGCGCCTCACAGGGATTGGGTTTCCCGACCCAGCCGGTTTTACCCACGGCCCCCAACCCAATCTTGCCGACCGCGGCCTCACAAGCCGGCCAGATCGTGGAACCCTTCACGTTGAGCGATGTGCCGCTCTTCGTCAGCACCCGCACCAGCGCCGGCAGCACCCTTGTCGGTGTCAACGCGGCCAGCGGAAACCAGGAAACCGTTTACGGCACGATTGGCGGGTTCCCGACCGCCGACATCGCCATGCGCACCGACGGAAAACTGTATGCTTACCAATCGCGTGGCCCCGATGCCTCCAACGCCGGGCAATTGGTGCAGGTCGATCCGGGCAACCCGTCGAGCGTGCTGACCTTCCCTCCGGACAACATTCCCGACACTGTCGTACCCAGCAACACGGTCGACGCACTTGCGTTTAGTAATAATAACGGTCTGCCGGACACTGCTTACAATCTGTTCTATTCGGTCGAGCCCGACGCCGTTCGCGGCTACGATTCGGTGTTGTTCCAGGCCAACGCTCCCGACAATACCGGCGACCCGACCAACAATTGGGGCAAGTCGCTAGCGCCAAACCAGGGAGCCGAGTTGGGAACCGCGTCGCCCGCGCCCAACGTGGCGTTCCAATCCGCGACCGACGACGGCACTTTCCCTGGCGGCTCGCACACGGGCTTGCCCGACATCGCCGCCGGCAACACCTTCGTCCTCGACGACGCGGTGCACCCGAAGCAAACCTTCGAGTACGGCAGCTCCGTGCCCGAATTGACCATCAACGCCAATGCCACTGGCGCCTCGGTCAACGGTGAAACGATCTCGGTTACCTTGGGCGGGTTCCTGGTCGGCGGCAGTTACACACCGCCGATCACCCGCACCTTTCAATTCGTCATCGGCAACGCCGCCCCGGCGTTCGGCGACATCGCTATCAGCGTCAACGCGGGCGATACGTTCAACAATTTGGCCGCCGCCGCGGTCGGCGCGATCAACGCGGCCATTCCCTCCGGGGCGACACCCACTGCCACGCAAGACGGCAACCGCATCGACTTTGAGAACGGTCCGACGACCGGTTTCTTTACTGATCCCGGAGCGATTTCGGCGGTCAGCATTTTCCCCGGCGCCGGCGGTCAGATCACCTTGGCCAACCCAGTCCCGGAAATTGACGTCAGCCCAAGCGCCTTGGGTAACACGATCAACGACGAAGAGTTTCTGGTCCGTAGCGGGATCAACGCGGCGATCCACGTCTTCCAGTTCGTCCTCAAGGGCCAGATCCAAACGAACCCCAACGACACGCCGATTTTCGTCAACCCGTTGGACAACGCCGCCACATTGACCGCGGATGCCGTGAACGCGATCAACATCGCTTTCAACGCGGCGGTCGCCACTCAGGGCGTATCGCCCTACACCAACCGAATCGTGTTCGTCGACGACTCGACGGGGATTAGCGTGAATCCTCCCGCGACTCCCGCCGGAGCGCAGGGCGAGTTGGCCGTGCTCAACGCCCCGTTCATCGGCGGCGCCAATATCGTGCCGTACACGGCCGGTGACGACGGAAACCAGCTCGAGTTCGAAACGATCAATGAAATCAACGCCGTGTTTGGGGCGTTGGGCAGCCGGCTGTGGGCCTATGACGCCCGCGCTGTGCCTCCTGAAGGTGGGGTTGATGCGCCGCCGCCACCGCCGATCTTTTTAAGCGGGACCATGGACATCTATTTTTCGGTCAACGCCGATTTTTCCCAAATCACCTGGTTGCCCGAGGTCGGGCAGGGGCCGGGCGGGTACATCACCGGCATGGCCTTCGACGGCGGCTTGATGTACGGCGTCAGCAGCAACGGGGGCGTTTACCAGATCGGCGGCACCCAGGACATCACTAGCGCTGGTATCCTGTATGATACCGATTTCGGCTCTTTGGTCGGCAACGACCCAAGCGGGATCTACGGTGGTTTCGTTGACGCGATCACTGGGCACGTTCTCGAACCGCTGAAGTACTTACCGGCCTCGAGCGCGTACGTTGCGCGGCAGTACGCCTTCGAGGGGCTGGCGCTGGCGCCGCAAGACATCGACCTCAATGGCAATGGCGTGCCGGGTCAATTGGCGCACGACCTGTTTGCGATTTCAACGCCGTCTGGGCTGAACCCTGGTGCGGGTTCCGTTCTAGTGGCCTTTACCGATGGACAAAGCGCCCGCGGCGCCGCAGGCGCGCCCGACAGCGTGTTCGACACGCCGATCAACTTCCAAGGCCAGACCGTCTCGACCGGCGCCTACCAGGATTTCACCACCATTCCGACCATCACCGCTCCAACCGGGCTGGCCTTTTCGCCGTTGGACGTCAATCTCTGGCACGACGAGCCCGCGGGAGGAGTCGTCGGTCCGACGGACGTAGGGGTGAACACCACCTTCGACGACAGCCGGCAGCCGGCAACCTCCGGCGTTTGGCGATTCGGCCTTGACAGTTCGAACGCCGGCCAGATGGCCTTCGGCGCCAACCTGTTGGGCAACCCGGCGATCGCAAACATCAACAACAACCCCGGCACCCCAGACCCCTCGCCGTTTGGCACTATTAATACCAGCACGAACACGACCAATTTCGTCCCCAACGGCTCGGCCCTTGGCACGTACAATTTGCCTGGCGGCGCCGCAGGTACTTTGACTGCGTTGCCATTCAGCCTCGCGGGTTACTCGGCGGCGGACGAGCCGACGTTGTACTTCAACTACGAGCTCAACACCCGGAATAGTTATCCCGAGGCGTTTAAGACCAGCGCCCGCGTCGAAATCTCTGCCGATGGCGGCAAGACCTGGAGCGAACTGGCCACCAACGACTCGACCCGCACCGCTTACAACACGGCCAACGGCCCTAATGGTCAGTCGAGCGAGCTGCCTCAATTCTGGACGGCGTCGGCAAGCGTTCCCACCGAGACCGACCCCAACACAGGACAACCGATCGTCGATCCGCGGCAACAGACGCAGGAAATGTTCGACACCACTGGTTCGGGGGTAAACGGCCTGGTATGGCGCCAGGCACGTGTCGACCTGGGAAACTTCGCCGGAGATGCGAACCTGATTCTGCGGTTCGATTTCAGCAGCTCAGGTACCATCAGCATTCCCAGCGCGCTACAGCACGAGGTGCCCCAGGGTAATTCGAGCTCCGGGGTCCACATTCCCGGCGACCAGTTCGGAAATCCGGCCAACCCCGACCGCAGCCAGGACAACGAACACTTCGGCTGGGCGATCAGCGACATTACCGTGGGCCTGGCGGGACAAGGCGAGCTGGTTACCAATGCGACACCGCAGACCGGCTTTACCGTGCTCGGCGGCTCGGTCCCCGGAGCATCGCCGCCCCCCAACTTTAATGCCCCAACACAACAATTGACCGGTCCCTACCAGTTGGAAATCCGCCCGGGACAGCCGATCGGACAGACGCAGAATGAAAACGCCAATCCGATCATCATCACGCAGCAGTCCAACATCAACGCCCGGATGGACAGCTCGTACACGCTGGTCGCGCCCGATCCAATCTACAATCAGACGGTACCGGTCCCGTTGAATTTGCCTGTCGCCGGCGCCCTGGTCGGGACGATGACTTTCAACTTTCCCGACACTCCCTCGCCCAGCGGCACCGGCACGTTGACCTTCAACGCCGTGGGCGACCTCGAAGGCCGACAAGAGTACCTGTCGATCGACTTCCCCGACCTGCCGAACACTCCGGGCGGGCTGCGCCAACAACTCCAGCAGTCGATTTATTTCGACCAACGCGACAAGGCCCTGCAAGACCAGACGTTCCCCTCAACGGCGATCACCTTCACTCAAGCGCAGATCCAAGCGTTGATCGCCGCCAACAACGCCAACCCGGCGAATCCGCGCAACGTGATCCATATCACCGTCTTCCCGCCTCCGGGAACGTTGGTCGACGGCATCACGAGCCTCTCGGCCACACTGGCTTATTCGGCGGTGGCCGGCAGCGGCCTGTTTCCGGGAGATCCCAACTCGATTCTCGACGGCCAGACTTTCCAGATCTCCGACGGTCTCAAGACCGTTACCTTTGAATACGACGACAACAACCAACTAAACAATCTCAACGACATCCGTGTCGCCTTCAATACCAACTACAGCAGTCCGCAACTGGCTCAGGCGATTGCCGCCGCGATCAATCAGCCTGGATTGTTCAACGTCACCGCCGCAACCGCCGACGCTCCCAGCCATGCCACGACGGCGGGAGCCAACGACACCAGCAACCTCGTGAATTTGTTCGGAGCGGCCTGGGTAAACGTTGCTCCCGCGGTGGCCATCACACCCTCGGAGCCGGATGAGACGCTTGCGAGCGCCGTGCCGGTGCCACTGGGTTTCAGCCAGCCAACGGTGACGGCCACTTCTGCGATCGGTATTGGTCCCGCCCGCCAGCCCGGCCAGCCGCCCCAGCCATTCGGTACGCCGTCGTTGGACCTCGATCTGTACGCCGTCAAGCTCAACGTGGGCCAGAAACTACAAGTGCAGGTCGACACGCCATCGGTCAACATCGTGGCCAATGGTTCGGTAAACAACGGCACTTCACCCGCGACATTTACGGCCAATGCGGGCACGTTGTCGTTGCTCAACAACCAATACCTCAATCAGTTTCTGGAATTCACCTCGGGGGTTTTGATCGGCGAAAAGCGGCAGGTCTCCGGTTACGCGGCTTCCAGCGGAACCTTTACGTTCACTGCGCCTTTCAGCGCGGCACCTGCGCCGGGCGACACCTTTGAGATCCTGAGTACGGACTCTGGGCTCGACTCGTACCTGCGTGTGTTCGACGCCAATGGCAATGAACTACAGCACAACGACGACGGACCGACCCCCGGCAAGCAGAATTCGAACACCGATTCGTTCCTGACGTTCTTCGCCCCCGCGACAGGCACGTACTATTTTGGCGTCAGCGGCATGCTGCCGAACAAGCAGGGCAATACGTCGTATAACCCGGTCAACGACAGCGGCACGCAGCCCGGCAGCACAGGACCCTATACGATCGACTTCACCCTGCTCGACGCGACTCAAGTGATCAAATACGACAACGCGCAGGGCGGAACGGCCGTGGCGCGCCAGCAGGGTATCGTGATCGTACAAGACAACCGCATTACAAGCTCCTCGGGCGACGGCGTCCTCGCCACGGTGCCCACGGGCGGCGTGCGCAACGTGCCCACGCTCGACACTCAGCAGCTCGTTCCCGGCGTGGTGATCGAAAATAACGTGATCTCTAAGTCGGGTCAGGCGGGGATTCAGTTCAACGGCATTTCGCCGGCGGCAGGCCAACCCCCTGCAGCGGTCCCCTTCGGCCGGATCGTGAACAACACGATCGTCGGCGGCCTCGCGGGCCAGATGGGAGTCGGCATCAATGTGAGCAACGACGCCAGCCCCACGATCCTGAACAACATCGTGGCGAACCTTTCGACGGGTATCCAGGTCGACGCTTCGTCACAGGCCCTTGCTGGCCAACCGGTGCTGGGCCAGAACATCTACCAGAACAACGGCACCGACGATAGCATTGGCTCGATCCTCGAGCAGGGCGGCATCCACCTGGCCGCGAGCGATCCGTTGTTCGTGAACGCCAAAGTCGGCAACTTCTATCTGGCCAAGGGCTCGCAGGCTGTCGATAGTGCTTTGTCGTCCCTGCAGGACCGTTCCGCAATGACCGCGGTCACCGGCCCGTTGGGTATCGCCCCCTCGCCGATTCTGGCCCCCAGCTACGACATCAACGGGCAATTGCGCATCCACGACCAAACATCGACTGGCGGCAGCGGCACCGGCACGCAGATCTTCCAGGACCTGGGCGCCATCGACCGCGTCGACACTACTGGTCCCATCGCCACTTTGTTGAGCCCCGTGGACAACGGCGTCGACGACCAGAATCCAAGCGTCAACTTCGTCCACACGCTGGACGCGAACCTGGCCGAGTTCGACATTCAGATCAACGACGGCATCGGCTCGGGCGTTGACGACAGCTCCGTCAACGTGAACGAGGTCACGCTGCGCCGCAACGGCGTATTGCTTACGCCGGGCTTCGACTACAGTTTCGTCTACGACAACAACAACCACATCATCCGCCTGATCGCGGCTTCCGGCATCTGGCAAAACGGCAGCGTCTACGACATCAGCATCGACAACGGCGTGAATTTCGACCCCTTGCAACCCAGCCGCACACCGACTGGCATCAAGGACCTGGCAGGCAACGACCTGCAACCGAACAGCGCCAGCGGCCCATATAGCGGTTTCACTCATTTCGAGATGATTCTGGATAGCATCCACAACGAGCCGCCCGCGCTAGTGGTCCCCTTGACGACGCCTTCGGTTTTCGAGCACGACACACTGGTTTTCACGTCCAACCCCAGCCCACCGGCGACACCTGGGATCGAATACACCACTCCCATCACGATTTTCGATGTCGACGCCAACGGCGGCGTCGAACAGGTGACGCTCACCGCGGCCAACGGCATCTTGCAGCTCGATCCGACACAAATGGCCGGGGCCGTGACAGCGGCCGGGGCCATCGTTACCGGCAACGGTACCAGCCAACTCACAATTAAGGCCGTGCTCGGCGACACCACGGTCACTCCAGCGGTGCCGGGCATCAATACGCTTTTGGCGCTCCTGCAATACGTGCCCGACCCGGCTTCGGCGCCGTACTTCGCTGGTCCCACCACCATCACGGTGGTGGCCAATGATCTGGGCAACTCGCCCACACCTGCGCAGGTGACCACGTTCAGTTTGCCGATCACCGTGATCGCGGTCAACAATCCGCCGGCCACTTCAGCCCCGTCAACTGCCTCAGGAGTCGAGGACACGCCGATCACGTTCTCGACTGCTATGGGTAACCCGATTACGGTCAGCGATCCAGACATCACCGGCGCCGCCCAAGCGAACCCGGCCTTGTCGCTCAAAGAGACATTGACGGCCGTCGAGGGCACGCTCACGTTGGCGACCGTCGCCGGACTTTCGAACGCCGCCACGGGCCTTCCACTAACGGTCGCCACGGGCTCGAACCTGACATTCACCGGTTCGGTCAGCGCGATCAACGCGGCGCTGAATGGGCTGACATTCACCCCGGTGGCGGAGTACTCGAGTAATGTGTCGTGGGCCGGCTACCGGATCGTTTTCGGCGGCGGCGCGACCGCGGCCGTTCCTCCAACCAGCAATCAACTGAAGCTCGTCAAAGCTACCGAAGTCGATTTGCTTCCCGGCGCCACGGGAGCCCTGATCAACGGCCAGACCTTCACCGTGACCGTGCCAGTCAGTAACGGCGAGACCGTCACGACGACGTTCGAATTCGACGCCGACGGCCACGCCACGTCGAACGCAAAGATCGTGGTTCTCCCGGGCACATTGGACAACGCTTACACGCTGGCTATCAAGGCCGCGGCCGCGATCGACGCGGCATACGTATTTCCCGTCTTGGGTATCGGCCCGGTGGCCAGCAATCCGGGCCTCAGCGCCCGAGATCCCGGTAAAGCAAACGCTGCCAACGACGCGATTACGCTGCTGCTCGGCGCCACCGCCACTGTGACGACCACGGCAACGAACCCCAACTTGTCGGTGTCGAATAATGGCGCCGAGGTTGACGTTGCCGCGACCGCCACCGGAGCCACCATCAACGGACAGACGATCACGGTCACGCTCCCGTCGCCGACGGTACCCGGCCAGACGTACACCGCCGTCTTCGAATTCAACGACGGCACCCTCACCACGAACAACATATCGATCCCGATCCTGGATACCGACGACGCTCCCGCGTTGGCGACCGAGGCGGCGAAGGCAATCAATACCGCCTTCCTGACGCCGCTGCCGACTCTCGGCCTCGTCGCGACTGACGCCAGCGCCGCCGCAATCACGATCCAGACCAGTGACCAGGGCAATGTCGGCGTCGGGCCGGACCATGTCACGACGCCGTTCCCGCTGTCGGCGCCGCTACAGTCGATCGCGATCACGATCACCCCCGTCAACGACAATCCGCTGCTCGACTCCGGCACTGAGACACTGCAGTCGATTAACGAAGTGGCCACACAAGCACTGAATTCCGGCACGCAAATTGCGCAGATGCTTGCGACGGGGGCCAACGGCCAGCCGATTACCTTGAGGGCCATCAACGAGGGCGCCAAGGATGGCATCGCTGTCACCGGCTTCTCCGACGTCACCGACGGCACATGGCAATACTCGCTCGACGGCACGATATGGACGCCGTTCGCAGCCAACATCGCCGGTGTCGCGCAGTCGGGACCATCGCCTTCAACCAACGCGTTGCTGCTCGACGCCAGTGATTTCGTCCGCTTCTTGCCCAACCCGTTCTTCCAGACCGACTCGCTCAATGCGCCGGTCGACATGTTCTTTTACGCCTGGGATGAAACTACTGCCGTCGACTTAACCACTGGCGGTCAGTTGTCGCTCATCCCGGGCGGAACAGCCAACCTGACGACGACGGGCGCCAACCCCGTCGGCAACAGCGGCAGCGCGCCGTTCAGCTCCACGGGAGCCGCGGCCGTACTTTCCGTCACGGCAGTGAACGTCTCGCCGCCCGTCGTGACCGCGCCGACACCCCCCGTCGGCGGTTTTACGACGCCGGAAAACACGCAGTTCAAGTTCAACTCGCCCAACCTGATCAACGTCAGCGACGAGGATTCGAATCAGGGGCCGCAGCCGTCGCAGGTGAAGCTCACGATCAGTACCGATCCGGCGACCGGCACGTTACTTCTCGGCCCGAATGTGGCCGCCGACTTGACGGTCAGTGGTAACACTCCGCCGGCGGGTACTGCCACGATCATCCTGCAGGGCCCGTATGCCGACGTGAACGCTGCGCTCAACGGATTGACGTTCACACCGTTGCACGCCTACGCCGGGTCGGCGACAGTTACTCTGGTGGCCAACGACCTGGGCAATTTTGGTTCGGGGGGGGCCCTAAATTCGGTGCCACAGGTAATCAATATCCAGGTAGTGGCGGTCCATCAGGCGCCGGTGCTCGGCACCAGCCCGCCCTTTGCCCAGCCCAATTTCCCCGCGATCGTCGAAAACGTTCCTTCGGCCAGCAATCCCAGCGCGTCGCAAATTGCCAACGGCGCCTACACGATCGATACGATGCTCAAGACCGGTGGCGCCATCACGAGCGACCAGGTCGGCACCGGGTTCTTGCAACTCGATACGGACACCGGCGCGCTCGAAGGCATCGCTGTCACCGCTCTCACGAACACACTCAATGGTGTCTGGGAATACTCCCTGAACAATGGATCGAGCTGGATTTCGTTTGGCAGCGTTTCGACTTCTGCCGCGAGGCTCCTGTCATCCGGCGATCTGGTGCGCTTCCGTCCCAACCAGAACTTCTCAGGCAACGTGAGCATGACATTCGTCGCCTGGGATCGTACCAGCGGTACGGACGGCAGCCTGGCTAACGTTTCAACACGGGGTGGTCAAACCGCGTTTAGCGCCGTAAGTCAGACGGCCACGTTGGCGGTGAATATCGTCAATGAACCCCCATCGTTCGGACTTTCGAGCAACACCACCACAATCGAAAACAACACGGTCGCGGCCAGTGGCGGCGTTCCCGGCACCGGTAGCAACGCCAACCAGATTACGGTGCCGAATTTCGCTTTTGGAATCACCAGCGGACCAGCCGGCCAGCCGCCGCAAACCGTGACGTTCTTTGTCAGTACCGACCGGCCCGACCTGTTCGCAACCGATCCCAACACAGACTTGCCGGAAGTCTCGATCGACGGCACCGCCAGCGCCACGCCGGGCACGTTGCGGTACACACTCGCCAAGGACGTATTTGGCGTAGCCACCCTCTCAGTCTATGCCGAGAATTCGGGCGGAGGCAACAACAAGTCGATTACGCAGTTCGCAACGATCACGATCAATGGAATCAACGACCCGCCCACGCTCGACGCAATTACCAACCAAGGGCCGATCCTCGAAGGCACAACGCCACCTTCCGTCCCACTGACGGGTATCACGGCTGGGCTCAACGAGTCGCAGAACATCAGCATCACCGCCGTGGCGACGCCACAGCCGGGCGACAATGCCTCGCTGATTTCCAACGTGCAGGTCAGCTACAACAGCCCCAACACCACCGGCACATTGAGCTATTCGCTCACGCCGGGCCAGGCCGGCACTGAGCAAATCACCGTCACCGTGAAAGACGACGGCTCGGGTACCCAGGGCGGTGTGAATACGTTCACCGAATCGTTTGTCGTCACGGTCAACAGCAATGCACCCACGGCGACGCCTCAGGTGGTGACCACGCTGGAAAACACGCCGACCAGCCCGCCCATCGTCTTGTCGGGCACCGACCCGACGGGTAAATCGTTGTCAGCCGTGATCAGCAGCCTCCCCACCGGCGGTACGCTTTACCAGGTGACCGCCGCCGGCGCGCAAGGGCTGGCCATCACGGCAGTCAACACGCCGGTGACAAACGCGTCGAACAAGGTGATTTACGCCCCGAACTCCGGCGCCAGCGGCGCGCCGTACGACAGCTTCGGCTACTACATGACCGAGATCAACGGTCCGCTCAGTTCGCCGCCGGCGAATGTGACGATCTACGTCACGCCGGTGAACCAGGCGCCGTCGTTCAACGTCGGTCCGAACCAGACGGCGATCGTGGGGGCCGGCGCGCAAACGGTCGCCAACTGGGTCACGCAAATATCGTCGGGCGCAGCGAACGGGTCGAACCAATCGCTGACTTTTATCGTGACTCAGACCGGTGGTTCGATCGGTCTGTTCAACGCTGGCCCGTCGGTCGATTCTTCGGGAACGCTGACCTACACACCCTCGGGCGCTACTGGGACCAGCAACTTCTCGATCGTCTTGGAAGACACCACTGACGGCATGACTTCGGCCGCACAGAACTTCTCGATCACGGTATCTGCCGTGCCGCCTGCCCCCTTGGCCAAGTCCGATACCTTCGTCCTGGGTGGCAGTGGTCCCAGCACGGGATCCGGCCAGTTCAGCGTCTTGTTTAACGATGTTTCGCAAGACGGTCAGCAAGCGTCGTTGCGCGCCGTTTTGATCGGGAATCCGTCGAACGGCACCGTGACCTTGAACCCCGACGGTTCATTCACGTATACGCCCCTGCCGGGCTTCCAAGGTTTTGACCAGTTCACCTACGAGGCCAAAGAAGGAACTTCGACGAGTTCACCGACGACCGTGACCGTGCTTTCCCAGCAGGCGAGCATTGTCGACAAGCTCTACAACCAGGTGCTGGGCCGCTCGCCAGACATCGGCGGACTTGAGTTCTGGACCTCGCAAGTCATGGGGGGCGCGTCGTACAGCACGGTCGCCCAGGGCATCTTCGACAGCACGGAGCGCCTCAACGCGATCATCGGAGGTGGACAGCTCGGTAGCATCACGTATCCAGGCTTTTACCCACAGTATCTGCTCCGCCAGGCCGACCCCGCCGGGCTGGCCTATTGGGTCGGCGTCTGGCAGGCCGATGGCGGTCCCGACAATGTGATCGCCGGCATGATCGGTTCGCCCGAGTTCTACACCTCGGCCGGCTTGCAACACCCAAGCCTATCTGCCAACGCGGCCTGGGTGACGTCGCTCTACGAGCGGCTCTTGAGCCGCGAGCCCGACAGTGGCGGCCTGCAACATTGGACCAGCAACCTCGACAACGGCACGATGACTCGCCAGCAAGTCGTGCTGGGCTTCGTACGCAGCCCCGAGAACTTCCAACAACTGACGACGGCCTTCTTCCAGGAGTACCTGCTGCGCCTGCCGACCGTCGCCGAGGTCAACCAATACGTCGCCCAGTTCCAGGCTGGGGCCACGCAAAGCGACGTGCAAGAGGCGATCATCAATTTGCCCGAGTACGCAAACACGCCACCGGCGCCTGCGGCAGGCACCGTGGGTCGGTCGCTTTATCTGTTCTAACGACGATTCCCAGCAAATTCCTTGACTTAAACGCGACTGCGGTTTTAATGAAAGATAACTCATCTGAGTGAACCGCCGCGGCGCGGCCAGTAACCTAACGCCGCTGTGGGACGAACGCCGCCACGCGGACGATTTCCCAAAACCTGGGATCGCAGTCGCGGGACGACGGGCCTAGGGGGGTGTACCGTGAGGACCGTAGTTGGCGCCAATCCAGGCGCCAACGTGGTGTCATGGACGTGTTCAATCACTCAACTGACCCGTTGGCCAATTCGACTGGCGCGCTTGTTGACTTGGTATCTGATTCCCTGTGGTGCGAGGCCATGCGCCCGCGTAGGTTTGGGACGGGTTTCCAAGGGACCGCTCAAGAATAATGGCCCCTAGGAAGCCCACCCCCACTGAATTCTGGGGCTCTGAATAGATTATTTAACTTGGATAGTTTGCGGTTGCTAATTAGGATAACAAGAATGGACGGGCCTTGGCGCCTGCCCTATCCTGTTTTCCCGCATTTCGAGCAGGAACAGAATCAACGAGGAGATTGATCCATGGGGATGTGGCGGTCGCTCCACCCTTTCAAACCAACACGGCAACAGGCCGACCTCAAACGGGCTCGGCGGCGCCGCCGCGATCGGCCCGCGCAGCGGCGCGGAGATCTGGCGTTGGAACGCTTCGAGGAGCGTTGCCTGCTTACTTCGGGGCCGATACTGTTGTCGATCACGGCCAACGATGGCAGCGTGATCCTGCCCAATACGCCAGCCCCCACGTTCAACGCGGATCCCACCCAGTTCACGTTGCTCTTCAACGAGGGCGAGGCTATCAACCCTTCGACTTTGGGTGGTATCGAGTTGGTCCGTGCCGGGACAGACCACCAGTTCGGCACGCCCGACGATGTGACAATCACGCCGGGCTTCGTGGGCATCGGGACCACACCCAACCAGGTGGTGATGCGTTTCGCCGATCCGCTGCCAGACGACCAGTACCAATTCACGATCCTGGGTACCGGCCCCAATGAGCTAACCGACAGTTCATCGCCGCCAAATCCGTTTGTCAGCAACCAACCCGGCAAGCCAAACTTGGTGCTTCCCTTCGCCATTGATGTGGGACCGCAGGTCTTGTCGGTCGTGCCGCAACCGGTCTCGCGGGCCGCTAATGGCACATTGTCACAAAGCGCCAGTGAGATCGATGTTTATTTCAATAAGCCGATCGCTCCGTTGCCGCTGACGGTCAACCAGCTCGACCCGAGCCTGTTCCAGTTATACTACACCGCAGACCAGGCCAATCCGGCGCTGGACGACCCAAATGCAAATCCGTCTCTCGACGGCGCGCCGATCCATCCAGCGAGTGTGAGTTTCGACGCCTCGACGAACATGGCACGGCTCCTGTTCGCGAAACCGATCAATCAATACGCGGTCGACCCGGCGAATCCCGGCACGGTGCTCGACGGTGGAGCCTTCCGGTTGCGGATCGGCAACAGCCAATCGCCCTCGATCAATCCTCCTTCGGTCGTAGACTTCAACGACATCAACTACAGCGGACCAAAGCCCGGCTCGAGCTTCGCCAACGTCACGTCGCCGGCTTTTAACGCTGGTGTGCTCAACGACGTAGGCGCAGGTCTCAACGACCAGGTGTTCACAAGCCAGATCGGTCCGGTGCCGATCCAGACCCTGGTGGCGTACCCCGGTGGTCCGTACGGTCCGGGTCAGCGGACGATTCCTGATCCAGGAGTCGAGTCGAACACCAGCTCCGGCGTCGCCGTCGTCCAGCCGTCACCGCAAACCCCAGGCACGACCCCCACGATCCCAACGGTCACGTACAATTTTCCCACGACCTACGGCGATACACCCGGCAACACGGGGCTGACGAACCTGATTTCGCCCGAACAAGAACAACTTGCCCGCGAGATTTTCCAACTTTACAGCAAGTACCTGGGAGTGCAATTCCAGGAGCTTAGCGACGAGTCCCTTGGCGCCGCGAACATCGGCGTGGTGACCGGCGTGGTGCAGGCAGTCACCCAGACGTTGCCGTCGCTCGAGCCAGGTGTGGCCGGCTTGCTGCCTGGCTCGACCACAAGCGGCCTGGCGGTGATGAATGAGGGTGTATTCGCGACGGAAAGCCAATATGGTGGGCCCTGGTTCCAGACGGCGATGAATGAGATCGGACAGTTGCTCGGATTGGGAGCCAATTACGAAGGCCCGCCGGGCACGGTCATGGGCTCCGGCCCGAATGAGAACCAGCCGCTGGGCGGCGACGGTGTGTTTCCCGGTAACGCTGACATCCTCCACGGCCAGTACCTGTTCCAGCCGCAGAGCAACAGCATCGACCTCTACAAGTTCACCGTCACCACGCCCGGCGAGGTGACGGCCGAAACGATCGCTCAGCGGTTACCCAATGCCAGTCAGCTCAACACGGTTCTGACGCTCTATGACGAAACCAACGTCATTCAGGTACCCGGCACCGGTGCTACTCCCGTCGGAAGCAATGTCGTGGCCGGCTCGACGTTCACAGTCAACGACGGCGTCAACCCGATCATTACCTTCGAGTTCGCGGCAGTACCTTCCGGATCGACACTCAAGCCGGGCACGCTGCTCGCGGACGGAAACTACGCCGTCCCGTACACACCCTCGGCCAGCGCGGCGCACGACGTGGCCGTGAGCCTGGCGGCCGCTGTTAACAACCTCGTCGCCGGTCACACGGTGGCGTTGAACGCTTCGGCTACGGTACAATTCAACCAGGTCGTGCTCAACGGGCCGCTCACAGTGCTTTCCCAGGGCTTTCAGGGAGGTGTCGCTTATTCGGTGTCGCACGAGATCATCTCCCGCAACGACGATTACTTCGGCACCGATTCGTTCCTCAAGCTCGATCTTTCGCCGGGAAATTACTACATCGCGGTCACGAGCGTGGGCAACACGAACTTCGACCCCAGCGTGCCCAATAGTGGCGCCGGCGGCACGACCCAGGGCGTTTACGATCTCAAGCTCGCTTTCACCCCCACGGCGGTAACCAATATCACAGACCTGGCCGGTAACTCGCTTCAGGGCAATTCCAACGGCGTCTCGGGAGGCGCATACAACTTCTTCTTCAACGTCGGTAATACGATCTACGTCGACAAGGCCGCAGCGCCTGGCGGCGACGGCTCGCTTGCGAATCCGCTCAACGACGTGGCGGCGGCACTCTCGCTGGCCGCCAATCGGATCATCGTGCCCGTCCAGGGTGGCGCATGGGCCGAAACGATTAACGGCGTCGCAACAACGCTCGACGGTCAAACCTTCGACGTTGTCGATGATGCCAATCCGCCCAACGTCGTCACATTCCAGTTTACCAGTACAGGGGCGGTTTCCGGCACGAACCAACCCGTCTCGTTTAGCGCCGCCGACTCCCAGTCGGATCTGGCAAATCGCATCGTTTCGGCCATCCAAAACGCCGTCGGCCAGGGATTGTTGGCGCCCGGCGCCAATGCCCAGGTCGACGTCAATGGAAGTGCGGTTGATCTCTTGGGCACGCAATCGATGGATTTGCGCGGCGCGCCGGCCCTAACGCCCACGGGCGACCCAGGCGTCACCAAGATCGTGCGGATCATCGGCAATTCCGGCCCTGACAATGCCTTGGGCGTTCCCGTCAACCAGGCCCAGGCCAACCTGATCGTCGCGGGGGATACATTTACCATCACCGCCGGCACGCTGAACGCGCTGGTCTTCGAGTTCACGACGTCCGGTCGCCCCGTTGCGGCCGGACATCTGGCGGTGACGCTACCCGCGAGTAAGAACCCTGCCTCGATCGCCGCCGCGATTGCCGCCGCGATCAATGCCTCGCCGCTGGCAAAGGCCGCCGGCGGCGCTATCGTGGCCAGCGTGCCAGCCATACAGCCAAACGACGCCACGGCCGTTTGGGTTACCATGAGCGGCGTCGGGCAGATCACCGTCAATGCCCAGGCGACGCCGGCACTAAAGGCCTCGTCCAACGCGCTGGCTTACCAAATCGGGTACAGCCAGTTCAATAATACTCCGTTGGCCGACGGATCGACGTTCATCGTCCCGCAGGGCGTGACCGTCATGATTGACGCGGGCGCCGTGCTCAAGTTCGAAAACGCCAATATCGACGTTGGCCTGACCACGCCGAACATCGACCGCTCGGGCGCCGCACTGCAGGTGCTGGGCACGCCAGCCACGTCGGTATTCTTCACCTCGTTTCACGACAATAGCCTGGGCCAGACGCTCGACACCGTCACCGCCCCCAAGCCGGGCGACTGGGGCGGTATCGACTTCCAGCCCAGCGCCGATCTCGCCAGCCAGGCCATCTTTCTCGACAACGTCAATTATGGGAACTTCCGCTATGGTGGCGGGGCGGTGGGCCTCTCGGTGCCTAACCAGCAGATATTCAATCCCATTTACATTTCCGGCTCGCAGCCGACGATCACCAACAACACGATCACGCTTTCGAACGACGCCGCCATGTCGGCCGACCCGAACGCTTTCCAGGAAACCGACTTCGGCAGTTCCGGTGGCGATCCGACGCAGTTCTTCAGTCTCGATTACAACCGCGTCGGTCCCGACATCCAAGGCAACCATCTTTCGATCCAACTCGCCGGGGGCTTGACGCTCACCGCCCCCGCCGGTTCCGCACTGGTCAGCGGTGAAACATTCACGATTGCCAACCCCAATCAGCCGCCAACCGCCACGAGTGCCGGCGGTGTGTTTACATTCGAGTTCATCAGTGGTTCCGGTCAGACCGCCGGAGCGGTTTTGCCCGACGGCAACTTCGCCGTTCCTTTCAACTTGCCCGGTATCGACCCGACCACTGGGTTGCCGACCCCCGGCGATACGTCCCAGCAGGTGGCGACCACGATCGTGTCGGCGATCAAAGCGGCCAACATCGGCATTGCTGCAACGCAATTAACGACCAACGGCCAATTGACGAACCAGGTCAGCGTCACAGGCGCTTCGAACGTGAACCTGACCGCGCCTGAATTCATCACGGCCCAACCGGGTAGTGCCCTGGCCGACGGCCAGACGTTTCAGATCTTCGACCCGGTTTCGGGCAAGACCTTCGTCTTCGAGTACAACAGTGTCGGCGGCGTGGTCGCCGGCCACGTTGCCGTCAACTTCACCGCCAACGACGCCGACACCACCGTCGCCGCCGCAATCGCGGCCGCCATCAACGGCGCCAACATCGGCGCCACTGCCGAGGTGGTGGGCAACCAGGTCTTTCTCACAGGACCATCCAGTTTTGCCTTGTCGTCGTCGGGCGCCAGCGGCTTAACGATCAGCTCGCCGACGTCGACTGTGATGCCTCTGGGATCGAACTTGCAAGACGGTACGACCTTCAAAATCACCAACACGATCAATAGCAACTCGATTACATTCGAGTTCGACAGCGACCCGACGCCGAATCCCAGCGGATCGCCCATCCCCACCATCACGCCGGGAAATCTGCCGATCGAATTCCTGCCCACCGACACCGACGTGCAGGTCGCGGCCGAGACGGCGGCCGCCATCAACAACGCCGCCTTCGGCGTCACGGCGTTGGCCGTGGGTAATGAGATCGTGCTTGTTGGGCCAACGGGCGTGCGGTTCGCAAACCCGCTCACCGTTTTCACGGCCGTCGCCGCCAACGCGATCAACGGTCTGCAAGTGCGCACCCACGATCGGCCGGCCCAGACGCCCGAAGCCCTCACCGTCTCAGCCCGCTGGGACGCTACTGATATCGTGTATTTCTTGCCCGACAACCTGGTCATCCAAGGGCAACCCGGCGGTATGCTCGATACAAGCGGCCGGCCAGGAGGGCGCCTGGCAGTCGATGCCAACGTGGTCGTCAAGCTGTTCGGTTCGCGAATCGAGACCGACATGGGCGCCCAATTGATCGCCGAGGCTCAGCCGGGCCATCAGGTAATCTTTACCTCCGCGCACGACGCCACCTACGGCTCCGGGGGCACGTTCAACACCGTGGGCAGCAGCCAGAGCTCTCTGTCCAACGTTGCGTCGGTGGGTGACTGGTCCGGCCTTTACTTTGCTCCCGGCTCCGAGGGGAGCATCGATTACGCGCTCATTGCGTTCGCCGGCGGTGGTTCGCCGATCGCAGGCGGGATCGACAACTTCAACGCCGTCGAAATCCGGCAGGCGAACGTACGGATCGCCGACAGTACCTTGGAAAACAACGCGGCCGGCCTGGCGAATTCGAACCGCGCCGGCAGTGGTACCAACGCCTCCACGACGATCTACGTGCTCGGCGCGCAGCCCGCTCTGGTCAACAATGTCATCCAAAACAATCTTGGCGAGGCGATCGACATTGACCTCGATTCGCTTTCGAGCAGCGTTCTGCCCGATCCAGGGCGGACCACAGGCGCTTGGGGCGCCTACACCCAGTACGCCACGAACCAAGGCCCGCTGGTGCGGCTCAACCGGCTGGGCAACAACGCCGTCAACGGCATGGTCGTTCGTGGCGGCACGCTCGATACCTCCAGCGTCTGGGACGATACCGATATCGTCCACGTATTGTTCGACGAGATCCAGGTCCCCAACTACTACCAGCAAGGCGGTTTGCGGCTACAAAGCGACACTTCAGGCAGCCTGGTGGTCAAGCTCCAAGGGCCCAATGCAGGCTTCACGGCTACTGGAACGCCGTTGGATGTCAACAACCGCATTGGCGGCTCGGTCCAGATCATCGGCACGCCCACCTACCCGGTGGTACTCACCGCCCTGGCGGATAGCACCGTTGGCGCCGGTCTCACGCCCGCGGGACTCCCGCAGGACCTGACGAACAACAACCCCACGAGCGGCACGCAGCAACTGTTGCCGACCATACCCGAGGTCAACCGTGGCACCACCATCGACAACGACGTCGCGGTCAATGTCGTGGGCCACCTTGAAGCCACCATCGGACCCGGCGGCGAGTTGGGGAGTTTTGCGCAAACCGGCACATTTCCAATCGGCGTGACGGCACAGGGCCTGACCCAGTTGCTGGTCAACCAGAATTTCCTGTTCGATTACGAGAACTATATCGACGTGGGAAACACAGGCAAAGCGAAGAGTCTCTCAGACACAAGCTTCAGCATCTTGGTCCAAGCTCCGACACTGGTCGCGCCAGAGACCGTCGTCAGCACGGGCACCTTCGTAGGTAACAATAATAAGACGGTCAATTGGACGGTTACGTCCTCGATCAAACCTGGCGATACGAAAATCCAAAACCAGATCAGTCTCTCAAGTACCGCGGCGCTGGGCACGATCCGCTTCATCAACTACATGGATGAAGACGTGCCGCCGTCTCCGGGTGACGATTTCCTCTTTGCCAGCGGCACTCCCGGACAGCCCAATTTCGCAGTGTTTACGATCGACGGTCCCCAGCGTGTCGGCGTCGCTCAAAGCGGCATCTACCAGCCGGGTCCGCAGCTTGTGAACGCCACTTGGGTTGGCTGGGCGGCCGACCAGTTTGACGACCTGCAGAACGCGATTACTGGTGCGATAGGCAGCACCAGCTACTCACCCACGGGCAACATCAACACCAACAACCTGCCGCCAACGACCGATCCGCAGTTGGGCACCATTTATGGCCCGGCCGACAATACCACCGCCTTTGCGTGGGACGTCAACCCCACCGCTACATCAACGCTGATAACGACGTTTATCACTGAAGTTCCGTCTCCGCCCCAAATCGCCGGCGGCCAATGGCGGAGTGTCAAGTTCGACAGCAATTCGAACGATACCAACGTGGCGACCGTGATGGAGTCCGAACCGGCGCTAACCAGCGGCGTCGACGTCAACAACTCGATCGCCACGGCGCAGCAACTTGGCGTGCTCGCGCCCAATCTGAAGAGCGGCGACGACACTCAGAGGCTTGGCTTCGACATCCACGGCGCAATCAGCCCAAACACCCCGGGCGACACCGACATCTACGCCTTCCAGGCGCAGGCCGGCACTCAGGTTTGGATTAGCGCCGGGGCCACTTCGCCAGCGCTCGACAGCGTGATCGAACTGCTCAACGCCAATGGCACCGTGGTTGCGCGCAGCGACAACGCCGACGCCGAGGCGCAGGACGCCACCAACGCCGGCAACGCGCTGACGGCCGGGCCGATGCTCGCCGGCGAGTTGGCAAATAACCTGGCGCTGCCCATGACCTCCGACACGCTTACCGACAACACATATGCCCCGCTCAGCGAGTCATACCCGGGACTGCGCAACTTTGGTTCCACAAACCCGCTCGACGCGGGCTTCCGCGTGGTCCTGCCCGGCGCCGCCGGGTCGCACGAATACTACGTGCGAATCTACAGCAAGGGACCGACTAAATTGCCCAACGGACAACAGCAGAACCCGTACGTGCCGGGCACCGGCCTCACCAGCGGCGTATACGACCTATCGGTCCGCTTGCAAGAAGAACAGACCGTACCCGGATCGATGGTGCAAAACGCCAATATCCGCTTCGCCACCAACGGCATCGAGATCGACGGATTGCCGGCCAACTCACCGTTGTTGGGCGAGACCGGCCAGGCACCAGGGAACATCAACACCACCAACGTTGCCGGCAACAACCCGACCGACCTCACCCCTTCGTCCGCTAATGCCGCCATCCCGCAGAGCCTGGGCAACCTGCTGACCACCAACCAGATGGCCCTCAGCGTAGCTGGTTCGCTCACCTCGCCCACCCAGGTCGACTGGTACAGTTTCACGCTCAATTATGATCTGGTGCAGGCACTCACTTCCGTGAACGCATCCGAAAAGACGTTTCCCGCCATCTTCGACGTTGGCTATGCCGACGGGCTTTCGCGGGCGAATACGACGATTTCGGTGTTCGACGCCTCCGGCCGTTTGATTTATACCGGGCGCGACTCGAACGTCGCCGACCAGCAGCCACAGCCCGGTCAGGGTTCCAACCTGACCAACCTTTCGCACGGTTCAGTGGGCCAGCTCGACCCCTACATTGGCACGGTGCAATTGCCAGCGGGCGAAGTCGGTACGGCCAACAGCAATACGTACTATGTCGCGATCTCGTCCGACTCCACGCTCCCCACGGCACTCAACGGCACCTTCGTCGCGGGGGCCTCACAGTCGCTCGTGCGCCTTGAGCCGGTCAACTCGGTGAATCGGGTTGTCGAAGACCACATCGGCACCCAAGGGGGTGAGACGGCGCAGGATCCCTCCACGCTGACCGCGGCCTTTAGTGGCAACACGACAAGCACGTCCGGCATCATTCAACTCAATAGTTCCGCCACGCCTTTCACGCTCGGCGACACGGTGCTATACGTCGACCAGGGTGGAGGAGGCGGTCAATTGCAGACCGTCAATCCGTTTACCGGCGCGCTGGAAACCACCGTCGGCGGAACTCCCGGCACCGGACTGGGCTATGGCGATATCGCCATGCGCAACGACGGTCAGTTGTACGGCATCACGCAAGGCACCTCCGACGCCAGCGCGGGAACATTTAACCAACTCAGCACCGGCAACGCCGCCGTGCTCTCTTCGCAGCAAGATAACCTCCAGACATACTACCTTGACATCACCCAGAACCCACCCAAGATCACGTTGCAGAATGTGGGCGTGAACATGGACGCGCTTGCGTTCGTGCAGCCCAACGCAACCAACGGGACCGCGCCCACTCGGGAACTGTTCGCGGTCGGGCACCGCGTCGCCGGTGTTTACGGCATCCCAGTCCCCGAGCAAAACGTATTGTATCAGCTCGATCCGAACACTGGAGCGGTGCTCAATCACACTGGAAACCCGCTTCTCACGCTTCCGACGTTCACCGATGCGGTCGGCACGCTGATGGTCACGGAACCGACGATCGACGTCGTTGCGGCCACCGACACCGTCAACAATCCGCCCGTCAACAACATCAACGACGGTTACACATTCACCGTATCCGGTGCGGGGGGAGTTTCGAAAACATTTGAAATGGACAGCGGGCCCGAGGTCCAACTCGTGCCCGGCCCGAACACCGGCGCCCAGTACATCCGCGATGGCGAAACGTTCAAGCTCAATGGAAAGACGTTCGAATTCGACAGCGGTCCCACACTTGTCGTTCCGAACCTTACTCAGGCCTCGGACTTCCTCACCAACCGAACGACGCTCGAAGTGACCGACAAGAAGAATAAGAGCGTGATATTCGAGTTCATCGACGACGGCCTGCCTCCCGACCTCAACGGGATACCCGGGGTCGATACGGCGATCAATTACCAAGACAACGAATCCACGCTAACCGTGGCCGACGATTTAGCGAATGCCATCAACGCTGCCGGTTTCACCGGAGTGACTGCCACTGTCGTGCCGGTGCCGAATAGCGGTGCGTGGCGGATCACGTTGGTCGGCGATCAGAATATCGGAGACAATACCGCCCAGGGGGGTAAGGACGGGATTATAAGCGTCGGTAATTACGGGGTCGCCAACGGTCACATACCGGTACCCTTCGAAGAGACCGATACTTTGGCGCAGCTTGGGCAGGAGATTGTCAACGCGGTGAACACCGGACCTGGTGCCGCCGCCGGCGTCACCGCCAGTTTCGCCATTGATGGTGCAGGAAATGGTCGCATGACCTTCCTCAACGACGCCAACCTGACACCGCAAAACGACTTCCCGGCTCCTCCGGCGCAGCCCGCTGACGTGCCGAACGAGCCGTCCGGAATGAACTACGTACAGGGGCTCAACGGCGTCACCTCGCCGAACATCCGGATCACCTTCGGAGCGGGCGATTCCATCGACACCATCACTCAGGATGTTTGGGCGGCCCTCGAGAAGGCCCTGCCTCAGTTCAATCCGACAATCGAAGCCACTGGCAAGATTGGCTTTGGGAGTGGCAACGTCGACCTCACGGGAGTTCCGTTGCCGTTCACCACCGAAGGTGGCGGGCCGGGCGGAAGGATCACGGGCCTGGCTAGCATCAACGACGGATCGGCGCACCCACCACTGTTCGCCGTCAGCGACACGGGTGGTTTTTATCGAGTGATTTACAATACGGGCGGAAACCCCAACGGCGCGACGCTGATCGATGCCCTCACGGTCAAAGGCCCCAACGGCGCTCCGATCCAATTCAGCAGCCTCACGGCCGGGCCGCCCGACGTGAACGGCGGTCAGTTCGCAGGCATGCTTTTCGGCGCCGACTCGTCGGGAAACCTCTACGCCTTCAACGCGTTTTCGGCCAAGTCGCCGAGCAACCCCAACGGCAACCCGGCAGGCACGCTGCAACCGATCTTCGCCAATGGGGCAACGAGCGTCCATTTGGGAACCAGCAGTATTGTGGGACTGGCCTTCTCGACGTTGGACTACAACCTCTGGCACGTCACCGATCTGCTCGGCACGATGCCCGGCCACGGTATTCCACCGGCGCCCGACAACAGCCGCGATCCGCAATCCAACGCGAGCAACCAGCCGACGCAAGGCACGAACACCAACGCCAGCTTCTACTTCGGCCTGGAAAACCCCAACGCCTCGACGACGCTCACGCAGTCCCCCGGCAATTCGTTCCAGCCCGGGGCCGGAAACTATTCCACGAACCCTACGGTCTACAACACCTATGATCTCCCCGGCGGCGCGCTCGGCAGCCTGGTCACCAATGGTTTCAGCCTGGCGAACTACAGCGCCGGCGACAAACCGACCTTGTACTTCAACTACTTCCTCAGTGCTCGTTCTTCCGCCAGCAACACCCAAAATCCGGGCACGATGCTCGACAGTGCGCGGGTTTACGTCTCCACCGACAACGGCGCGACGTGGCAAATGGTGGCCACCAACAACCCCGATCTGGCTACGAGCAATACCGATCCCAACGCCGAACTGCCCAGTTTCCTCAGCGCCTCGTCGGATATCGGCTCGAACGATCCACGGCAACAGGTTCAGCAATTGTTCGACAATGCGGGCACCTGGCGCCAGGCGAGGATCGACCTGAGCAATTACTCGGGCCAATCGAACCTCAAACTGCGGTTCGATTTTAGCACTGCCGGAACCATGAACCCCTCGAACCCGCTCAACCAGGGCCTGCCGGGCGACAGCTTCGGCAATTTCACGAATGTCGCCCGTGGCCAGGACACCGGTCACGAGGGCTTTTTCGTCGACGATATCACTGTTGGTTTCGCCGAACGCGGCGAGATGGTCACGGGGGCAACCCCTGACATGTCGTTCTTCCAAACACCGAGAAACCCCAACGTTGGTGCTCCAACTCAAATTCTGACCGGCCCGTACCAATTGGAGGTGCGGGAGGGAACAGAATATGCCGCCACGGCCAACCCCAACTATCCCGACATTGCGCTGACCCAATCTTTCGATACCAACGACCGATTGACGAGCGGTTTCACGATATCGGCCCCCCCTGGTGCAGCGCTCGCCAACGGCGAGACGTTTACCATCAGCGATGGCCTTGCGTCCAAGACATTCGAATTCGTAACCAACCCGGCGACGGTCTTGCCGGGCGATGTCGCGGTAACGTTTACGGCAGCCGACAGTCCGGCCACGGTGGCCCACGACATTGCCGCCGCGGTCAACTCGATCACCACCTGGAAAGTTTCCGCCGGCACAGTCAACAATCCCGTCGGCCCGGGTGGCACGATCGTGACGACCGGCAACCGAGTCGACTTGTTCGGGGTCGCCAGTTTGACGAACTCCGGTGAGAACCGGATCACCGTTTCGATTGATCCTGCTGCAAGTACGATCGACGAGAACGGCGGCGTGGCGACGGGCACGGTGACCCGCCAGGGCCCGCTCGGCGCACCTCAGAATATCACAATCAAGGCGATCGACGTCGCGACGGGGGCCGCGAGCACCAATGCGAATTTTGGCGCGCCCAACTTGACGACCGTCAATGTCTTGATCCCGGCGGGCTCGGCGTCGGCGACGTTCAAGATTTTCGGTCAAGAGACCTTAATCGCGCCGGGTCGGGAGATGGCCGACGGCGCGCAGACCGTCGAATTGGTCCCTTCAGCGGCCGGATTCCTCGGTGTCGCCGATACGCTCGACGTCACGGACTCGCCGAACGTGCTTCCGCAATTGACTCTGTCGGTCGCCGCGCCGAAACTGATTTCGGAAAATCCGCCGGTGAATGCGCCCACGATTCAGGCCACGCTCACGCGGAACTCGCCGACGACCGCTCCGCTCGTGGTGAATCTGCAAAGCCTCAATCCGGCTGCCGCCAGCGTGCCGCTAACGGTCACGATCCCGGCGGGCCAGGCTACAGTGACCTTCCCAATCACCCCGGTGGATAATGGGCTCACCAATCCCTTCGGCGCCCAGACCGCTGTGATCGTCGCCTCTGCTCCCAATTACCTCAGCGGGCGTGATACCCTGACGGTCCAGGACGACGGCGACGGATCTGGCACGGCCTCCAGCCTCACTGTGGCCGTCAACGGTCCAGACCCGGTGACCGACGACGCTGGTCGTCTCTCTGGGAAGCTTACGATTACTCGTGGCGGCGCCACCGGTGATCTGGTGGTGACACTCACCAGCAGCGATCCGACGCTAGCTCAATTTCCATCGTCCACCACACCGGGTACAACGTCCGCCACGACTACGGTCACTATCCCCGACGGGCAATCGTCGGTAACCGCGGATGTGACGATCATGGATAGTTCGGTTGCCCAGTACCCTGGGACCGTCGTGTTCACCGCTACAGGCGGCGGCTTTAGTCCGATCTCCGACGCGCTCGACGTGGTCGCTGACGGCGACGACGCGCCCGCCACATTCCTGCTCCCAGTCGACGCCGACACACCGGCGTTGTCGGTCACATTCCCGGCCGGCGCCGCGATCCCCAACGGCAACGGCCAGAACAGTGTGGTCGCGACCGTCACCCGCAATACGCCCACCACACAACCGTTGACGGTGTTCCTGTTGTCCAGCGATCCGACGGAAGCCACCGTGACCCAGCCGGGAGGTGGAAGTACCGTGATCATTCCCGCTGGAGCAACCTCGGCCACCTTCGTTGTCAGCTACGTCGGTCCATTTTCCGTCAATGCCGTCGAGAACGTCTCGATTTTCGCCGCCGCCCCCGGCCTGGCTGGCGCCAAGGGCAAAGTGCTCGTCAATCCGCCCAACGGCTTCAACCGCCTGGGCGACGCCAACATTACGCGCAATCAGGGGCAAATCATTATCCAGGACAACACGATCTCGAATGCGTCCAAATTCGACATCGTCGTCAATGCCGATACGCGCGGCGGCAGCGGCAGCATTCCGCACCCGGGCGTGGCGCGCAATCTCGACACAATCAACGGCCCACCGCAGGCGCCACCGGGCGGCCTGGCTCCCGGACCGGTGATTACCAACAACTTGCTGCTTGCCTCAGGCGGCACCGGCGCGATCCTGTTCAGCGGCGACGCCGACCCTTCGGGCGAGCCTCTGGCCGCCGTGCCTTTTGGCCGCATTATCAATAACACGATCTACGGAGGGTTGTCGCCCAGTGGCACCGGTGTCCAGGTGCAGCAGAATGCCGCGCCGACGATCATCAACAACATCTTCGCCAACCTTTCCACGGCCATCAGCGTCGATGCCTCGTCGAGCGCCACGAGTTTCCACCCGACGGTGATCACCTCCAACATCTATCAGGGAAACACGAACAACGTCGTCTCGGCAAACCCAATCATCGAGACCAATGCCACCCATCTGGCCGCCACCGACGCGCTGTTCGCCAACGCCCCGGCGGGCGACTTCTACCTGTTGCAGGGTTCGAAAGCGGTCGATAGCGCCACCGACCTGCTGCCCGACCGTTCGGCCATGGTTGCCGCCAAGACACTCACGGGTATTCCGGCGTCGCCGGTGGCCGCCCCCGCGTACGACCTTTACGGGCAATTGCGGGCCACCGATCCCACCAACCCCGGCAGCAGCGGCCTCGGCTCGAACAACACGAAGGACCTCGGGGCCATCGAGCGCGTCGACGTCACCGGGCCCACCGCCGTGCTGGCCAATCCGCTGGACAACGACCAGTTCGACCAGGATCCCACCTTCAACGTCGTCCACGACGTCGGCCACACGTTGAACGATTTCGCCATCCAATTGATCGACCCCAATGGCACGGGTATCGACAGTACCACCGTTGTTCCGACCGAGTTTTCCCTTTATCGCAATGGAACGCCTCTGGTCGAGGGGATCGACTACTTCTTCAGCTACGATTCCAACACCAAGACCGCCCATTTTACGGCCGCGGCTGGTGTTTGGCTGCCTGGCAGCCAATACACGATCTTCGTCGACAACGGCGTCAAGTTCGACGGTTTCAACGCCCAGCGCACGCCCATCGGCATCAAGGATTTGGCCGGCAACCTGCTGCAGGCGAATTCGGCGACCGGCTTCACTCGTTACGATATCCTCTTGCAAAGCGCCGTGGGCGATCCACCGGTCGTCTCGGTGCCTGCCCCGCAGAGTGTCAATCAGGGCACTCCGCTGGTTTTCTCAGGCGGCACGAGCAACCCGATTTCGATCTTCGATATCGAGGGTGGATCAAACCAGATCATGGTCACATTGAGCACCGCTCAGGGGACCTTGACTCTCGGCTCGATTGCCGGCGTGACCTTCCTCAACGGCACCGCCAACGGCCAGGCCACGATCACTTTCAGTGGCCTGCTGGCCAACGTGAACAATGCACTGTCGGGCCTGACCTATAACGGAGCGAATGGATTCGCCGGCCAGGCTTCGATTCAAGTTTCGGCTACGGACACGGGAACCGGACTTACAGGGCTTGGCACAGCGCTCGTCACCGTCGTGAGGGTCGATCAGGCGCCGGTGAACACGTTGCCCGGCCCGCAGAGCGTTGCCGAGAACGGGGTGAATGGGCCGCTGGTATTTTCCACCGCCAGCGGGAATGCCATTTCAGTATCCGATGTCGATGCCGCGGTGTCGCCCGGAAACGGGGTGATCCAAGTCACGCTTACCGCCAGCCACGGCACGGTTTCATTGGGCGGGATCGCCGGCTTGACCATCATCAGCGGCACGGGCGCCAATGACGTCTCGGTCACGGTGCAAGGGACCATCCCCAACCTCAACGCCGCGCTGAACGGGCTCAGTTTCCAGCCCGCGGTCAATTTCGTCGGCAACGCATCGCTGACCGTCAGCACCAACGACCTGGGCAACACGGGCCTTGGCGGACCACAAACGACGACCAGCGTGTTGTCGATCAACGTCTTCCACGTCGACCAACCGCCGGTGGCAATCAAGTCGAATACCACGATCACGGTTAACGAAAACGCTCCGCCGACGGTGATCGACTTGCGGACGATCTTCAGCGACGCCGATTTCTCACAGGGTGAGCCCTTCCCGCTGGTTACCCTGTCGGGCAGCACCGATCCTACCTTGGTCAATGTAAGCGTGTCAGGGACCACGTTGACGCTGAGTTACGCCGCCAATCAAACCGGCACAGCGACTCTCACGCTCACCGCCACCGACCAGGGGGCAAGTCACGCCCAGGCCAACGCCACGTTGACCGTCAACGTGCTCAAGGTCGAGCAACCCCCGCAACCTCATGACGACACCTACCTCTACTCCCCGAACACACCCTTGTCGGTGACGGCGCCGGGCGTGTTGGCCAACGATGTCGAAGTCAATGGCGAGCCGATGACGGCGGTGCTTTTCAACGTTCCGGCACACGGCAAACTGGTGCTCAATCCCGACGGCTCGTTTACCTACCAGCCCGACCCCGGTTTCAACGGCGAGGATTCGTTCGTCTACATGGCCGACAACGGCACGTTCCGCACGCCGGCCACGGTGTACCTCGACAGCGTGCAATCGCGATGGGTCGCGAGGATGTACAGTGAGGTTTTGGGGCGTAGCGCGCACCCCAACGCCGATGAAGTGAACTCCTGGGTCGGCCAACTGAACGCCGGAGTCAGTCGCGCGCAGATCGTTAACATTTTCGTCACCAGCCCCGAGCGCCGCAGCCAGGTGATCAACAGCCTCTACGAGACCTACCTGGGACGCGCCGTCGACGCCGGTGGGCTGAACCATTGGCTGCAGGTCTGGAGCGCCAATAGTGGACCAGAACAGGTGCAGGCCGGCATCATTGGCTCGCCGGAGTACTATATCACCGCCGGCAACACCGACGCCGCATGGGTCACTGCGCTCTACCACAACCTCTTCAATCGCAATCCCGTGTTTAGCGAAGTGTCCTACTGGACCGGTGTGTTGGCGTCCGAGGGCCACACCGGCGCCGCCCGGACCAATGTCGTGTTGGGCTTCGTCACCAGCGACGAGTACCGGCTCGACCTGTTGCAAGGTATCCCCAACGATCCGAACGATGTGGGTTGGTACCTGCAATACCTGCACCGGCCGATCGACAGCAGCGGCGCCATGTACTGGTTGAAGCAGATGGATTCTGGGTTGCCGCAGGAAACCATCCTGGATGGCATCCTCGCGAGTGACGAGTACTTCAACCGGCCGTAAAAGGACTGGGGAGGGCCCTCTGGGATCCGTGAATCATCCGGACTAAGCCTCGCTCCTGGGAAACCGGCGCGTGATGGCCAGTACCTCATCGTTCACGCGACCGTTGGTGGCCACGGCCTCGGCGCCATGAATCGTGGGCCGGCCTTGCCAGTCGGTGAAGGTGCCGCCGGCTTCTTCCAAAACGGGTTGCAAGGCGGCACAGTCCCAGACGTTCATTTTCGGGTCGACCATCGCCTCGGCCCGCCCGGTGGCAACCAGTAAGTAGCCGTAGCCGTCGCCCCAGGTGCGGCTCAGCCGGCTGGCGGTTTGCAGGCGTTCGTAGGCCTCGCGCCGGTCGGTGGCGTCGAACGTCCTGACCTCCGACGTGCAGAACAAGCCCTCAGCCAACGTGGCTTTCGCCGATACCCGTGCCGGCCGCGGCGTCGCGCCGGCGCGGGCAAACCATGCTCCCTGACCCACCGCCGCGTAGCCGGTTTCGTCAAGCGCCGGGATATGGATCACGCCGACCACACTCTTGCCCTCGTACTCGACGCCGATCAGCGTCGAGTAGAGCGGCACGCCGGATATGAACGACTTGGTGCCGTCGATCGGGTCGAGGATCCAGCGAAAGCCCGACTGGCCGGGCCGGTCGGCCAATTCCTCGCCCAGGATCGCATCATCCGGGAAGGCGGCAGCAATCCTTCGGCGAAGGTGTTGCTCCGCCTCGCGATCGGCCACGGTCACGGGCGACGAGTCTTGTTTCAATTCGACGGAGTAGTTGTCGTGGCAGAAATAGCCCAACGTGATCGCGCCGGCTTCGCGAGCGGCCGTTAGTGCCAAGTCGAGCCGTGAGGTAAGGTCATTATTGGTCATTGGCCACTGGTCATTGATGACTTTAGTCGTGAGTCATTATCATTGGTCATTCATCGGCCATTGGAACGTGGCCAACAATTGACGAATGACCAATGGCCACCCTCATGATTCTGGCGGACGATTCATGGCCCTGCAAGAGAACGAACGTGAAGATCTGCTGGCGGAAGCGACGGCGCTGGTCGAGCGCGTCGAGTTGGCCGTTGCCGCTTTCGAGCAGCCCCTGGTCGCCGGGTTCCGCCGGGACGGTTCGGCAAGCATTTATTTCGGGGCCGAACCGGCCTACCATTTCAATTCCCAATGTGAGCTGCGCCGCGGCTACGTCGAGGGACTGCTTTATAAAGCGGAGTGGATCAACGCCACGAAACAGGGCCGGCTCGTCTCCCTCAGGCGGCACCGCGTGGCGGGCAAAGTGCAACTTCGGCGACACGATCTGACGGACGATGAGGCCAGCCGCTTCCTCGGCACGCTCGTCACCAGGCTCACAATTCTGCGCGAGGCGATCGACCAAGGGAGTTACCGGATTGTCGGCCAGGTGCCCGCCGATGGGAAAATTGTCGAGCGTCTGCGCGTTTGGCTCGTGCGGCTGCCAATGCCGATCGTTATCGCGTCGTCGCCGCGTGTGCAGTGATTTGAATTGCGATGCCTGTCGTCGCAGATTAGTGCTCTGCAACAACCATAGCAGCTCTGGAGCTTGCGATCGCGCGGGTCGCTTGCCTGATCTGCAAAGGTCCACGGCGCCAAATCGACTCTCCTTTATGCCGTCGGCCGCCTCCTTGGCCACTCCGCGGCTCTCGTCGGCGGGTGGTGTCCTAACGGTGCTTCTGGACACTTCACGTCGGCGCTGACCCTGTATCGACACGCTCCTTTGGTTTAGAATTCCAGGTGCCCTGAATCCAGGCCGCGCGCCTGGCAACCACACAAATCCCGCGATACAGCCCATGAACCATCACCACGCATTTAACGCGATCACCTTCACCCTGGCCCTTTTTGCCGGGCATTCCGCCACAGCCGAGCCGGAGAGCCCTGCCCAGCCGCAAGATACCCGTTGCTACGAGCTGCGAATCTATACCGCGGCTGAAGGCAAGCTCGAAGCGCTGCACGCTCGCTTTCGCGACAACACCTGCAAGCTCTTCGAAAAACACGGCATGACGAACCTCGGCTACTGGGTGCCGTTGGACAACCCCGACGGCAAGCTTTACTACGTCCTTTCCTACCCCAGTCGCGAGGCGCGCGAGGCCTCGTGGAAGGCCTTCGTCAATGATCCCGAGTGGCAGTCCGTCGCCGCCGAATCAGAAAAGGATGGCAGATTGGTGGCCAGGTTCGAGACCAGTTTCCTCCACGCCACCGTCTACTCGCCGGCGATCAAGCCCGGCACGGGAGCTCAAGGGGGCGTCTTTGAGTTGCGCACCTACACGTGTACTCCGGACAATCTGCCGCGGCTGCACGCTCGGTTCCGCGACCACACGATGGCGTTGTTCCGCAAGCACGGCATGACCAACATCGCCTATTGGGAGCTCGACGCCGACCAACCGGCCGCGGCCGATTCGCTCGTCTATCTGTTGTCTCACGAATCGAAGGCCTCCTGCGAAGCCAGCTTCAAAGCTTTCCGCGACGACCCGGTGTGGAAGACGGCGAAGGAAGCTTCTGAGAAAGAGGCTGGCGGCCCGCTGACCGTGAAAGACGGCGTGAAATCGATCTTGCTGGTACCGACTGATTACTCGCCGACCGTTCAGGGAAACGAAACGCAACTCAACGGAAACACTTTCACGCTGCCGCCGGGCTTCGAGATCGAGTCCATCGCGGGGCCGCCCCTGGTAAACCGGCCGATCACCGCCGACTTCGATGAACTTGGCCGGCTCTATGTAGGCGATTCATCCGGTTCAAACGACAATGTGCATAAACAACTGGCCGATAGGCCCCACCGCATCGTCCGCCTGGAGGACGCCGATGGCGACGGCCGTTTCGATGCGAGCACGGTTTTCGCCGAGGGGATGATGTTTCCCGAAGGGACGATGTGGCTCGATGGATCGCTCTACGTCTCGGCCCCGCCCAGCATCTGGAAGCTTACCGATACCGACGGCGATGGCACGGCCGACGATCGCGTGGAATGGTTCCAGGGCAAGACGCTCAACGGTTGTGCGAACGACCTGCACGGGCCCTATGCCGGGCCCGACGGTTGGATCTATTGGTGCAAGGGCGCCTTCGAGGAGCAAACCTACGATCGCCCCGGCCGGCCCCCGCTGGTGACCCGCGCCGCGCACATCTTTCGTTGCCGGCCCGATGGCACGGGAATCGAGCCCGTGATGACCGGCGGCATGGATAACCCCGTCGATGTCGTCTTCACGCCCGGCGGCGAACGGATCTTCACGACCACGTTCTTGCAGCACCCCGGCGGCGGTTTGCGCGACGGGCTGATCCATGCCGTCTACGGCGGCGTCTATGGCAAGGTCCATAAAGTGATCGACGGCCATCCGCGGACCTCTCCCGACGTGATGCCCGTGCTGGTCCATTTAGGGCCTGCCGCTCCCTGTGGTCTGACGAGGAACGAATCGGACTTGTTCGGGGCCGAGTACCGCGACAACCTGTTTGCCGCGGCCTTCAATATGCAGAAGATCACGCGGCACGTGCTAACGCCCGAGGGGGGCGGTTTCGCCTCGCGAAACGAGGACTTCCTGGTATCGGACAACCACGACTTCCACCCCACCGACGTCTTCGCCGACGCCGACGGAAGTCTGATCGTCGTCGACACCGGCGGCTGGTACAAGCTCTGCTGCCCGACTTCCCAGCTCCACAAGCCGGACCTGTTGGGGGCGATTTACCGCGTGCGGCGGACGGGCGTCAAGCCGCACGACGACCCGCGCGGGCTGCGGCTGGCATGGGCCAAGGCAAAGCCAGACGAGTTGGTTCAGCGACTGGCCGATCCGCGGCCGGCCGTGCGTCGCCGGGCGATCGACGAGTTGGGCCGCCGCGGTGCAGACGCCGTGGAAGCCCTCGCCGCCGCCGCGAACACGGCCCTTTCGACGCTGACGCGGCAAAATGCGGTTTGGGCGGCCACGCGGATCAACGGCGACGCCGCGCGTGGCGTCGCCCGCGCAGCACTGGCCGATGCCGAGGAGACCGTGCGCCAGGTCGCGCTCCATTCTGCCAGCGTGCGGCGCGATCGCGACGCACTGCCAGCGTTGATCGAGTTGCTTGAATGTGAATCGTTGCACAATCGGCGGGCCGCCGCCGAGGCGCTGGGACGCATCGGCGAGCCGTCGGCGGTGCCGGCTCTTTTGCTCGCGGCCGGTTCGCCTGCCGATAGAGCACTGGAACATTCGCTAACCTTCGCCTTGATCGAGATCGCCGATCGGCAGGGTACTGCCAAGGGTTTGGCAAGCCCCAATTTGCGCACGCGCCGCGCCGCGCTAGTGGCGCTCGACCAGATGCCCGACGGCGGGCTCACCTCCGAAATCACCGCGCCGCTGCTGGTGGCCGACGATCCGGCGCTTGCGCAAACCGCGGCTTGGATCGTGGGCCGTCATCCCGAATGGGGCGGGGCGCTGGCGGGTCATTTCCGTCGCAGGCTCGGCACTTCGGCCTTGTCCGCGGTGGAGCGTGCCGATTTGGAAATGCAATTAGACCGGCTGGCTTCGGCCCCGGAGATCCAGGAATTGCTCGCGGATCGCCTGCGGGATGCCGCGGCCTCGCCGGACGAACGAGCCAGCGCCCTGGCGGCCATGGCTCGATCAGGCTTGAAGGAAATCCCAGTTGGCTGGATCGCCGGCCTGGCGGAAGTCTTGGGCGGCGACGAACCGGCGCTGGTCGCCCCGGCCATCGTCGCCGTGAGAGCGCTGCCAATCGCGCCGGAACACGCCGGCAAGCTCAAGGAGGGCTTGCGGCAGATCGCCGCCAACGCCGGCACTTCGGACGAGCTGCGCGTGGCAGCGCTGGCGGCCATGCCGGGCGGTTTGACCGAAATCTTACCCAATGCGTTGGCCTTTCTGTTGGCCCAGCTCGACGCCGAGCGCCCCATGAGCACGCGCGCGGCCGCGGTGGAAGTGCTCTCGAAAGCCCACTTGGCCGGCGAGCAATTGGAACAGCTTGCCGAATCGCTCAAGATCGTGGGGCCCATGGAAATCGATCGATTGTTGGGGGCATTCGAGCAATCGAGCGACAATGAGGTTGGCCTCAAGCTGCTGGCGGCGCTGGGAGACGCGCCGGCCCTTTCGGCGTTGCGGGTCGAAACGCTTAAGCCGCGGTTGGCCAAATTCGGTCCACCGATCCAGAAACTGGCCGAGGCCCTCTACGCCCGGCTCGAAGTCGGTACGACCCAGCAGAAGGCGCGGCTCGAGGAATTGCTGGTTTCGCTGCCGGCGGGCGATATCCGCCGCGGACAGGCCGTTTTCAACAGCAAGAAAGCGGCCTGCGCCTCGTGTCACGCCATCGGTTACCTCGGTGGCCGTTTGGGGCCCGACATGACACGGATCGGCCAGACGCGGTCCGACCGCGATTTGTTGGAGGCGATCGTATTCCCAAGCGCCAGCTTCGTCCGCAGCTTCGAGCCGGTGCAAGTCACCACGCAAGACGGCCGCTCGTTCAGCGGATTGTTGCTCAAGGACGCGCCCGACGAGGTCGTGCTGGTCAAGTCGCCGACCGAGGAGTACCGCATCAACCGCGATGACATCGACGAGATGCTGCCCGGCACGGTTTCGATCATGCCACAGGGGCTCGATCAGCAATTGTCGTTACGGGAACTGTCGGACCTGGTGGCGTTTTTGCGGGCGTGCAAGTGAAGCCGAGTTTGGGTTTCACCGGGCGAAGCCCTGGGTACAGGGCCGACGAAGCGGTCGTTGCCCAATCGGAGCGTCGCCGCTGACTCTGATTGAAACCACGAGCGTCACTTCATTGGGTGCCTTTGAAAGAACTTCCACATCACGTCGTTGGCGGAGATGTCGTTGGTCGACTTGCCAATAAACGCGAGTCGCGGTTGCCGTCCAGGCCAGGTGTGGCCTCCTCCTTGGATCGTGATCAGCACGACCTCCGCGCCGTCGTTACCCGGTCCGTAGGTCTTTCGCTCGACCATCAGTCCATCGTCAGACTTGTCGGGCTCTTGAACCACGGCGGGCGTTTCGGGGCAGCCGTTGGCGGCAACCCAGGCGCCGATCGAATGTTCGACCGAACGGAAGCTGGTGCCACTGATGCTCCGTTCTCCCTTGCCCCCTTTGAACGGGGCGAACTGGTCGAGCGTGCCATGAAAATGAATGACCGAGACGGGCCGTTTTGGGCTGCAAGTTTCTGTGCCCATCGGGCCACCCACCGGAGCGATGGCGGCGATCCGATCGGAAAGCTCCGACGCCAACCGATAACAGATCATGCCGCCGTTCGACATGCCGGTCGCGAACACCCGTTTTGCATCGATTGCGGCCACACGCGATAAATCGTCGAGCAGAGCGAGGATGAAGCCGACGTCGTCGACGTTGTTGCGCATCGCGAAGCCGCAGCAATCGCCGGCGTTCCAGGTGAGTGCCCGTTCGAGTCTGCCGGTTCCGGCCGGGTAAACCGCGATGAAGCCCGCCTCGTCGGCCTTTTCGTTCAGGCCGCAGAAAGCGACCATTTGCTCGGCGTTGACGCCACCCCCATGGAAGGCCAGCACGGCGGGCGTTGGTTTCGAGCCGTCGTAGCCGGGCGGGACATGTACGAGGTAGGTTCGATCCAATTCACCGACCGTGACCGTTCGGTTGTAATCGCCGGGCTGGAGCGGGTCGGCATTCAGCATAACGAGACCAAAAAGGGAAACGATCGGGAGCATGGATTGAAGACCTGGGATGAAAGCGGCCTTCAAATATAACCCTTAAGAGACGCGGTAGTCTTGGGATTTCGACACAATTGGGTTGTTTCAAGCCGATTGCCGGTGCCCTCAGTTCGACGACACAAACGGCGGGACTCGTCGCCCGATCTTTGCCGCCAGTGGGTTTGCTCAGCAGCCGTAAGTCATTGCCAGCCATGCGGAAACCAGCCTGTCCGTGATCGCGGTCCACGCGGCTGGCACGAGTTTCGCACTTCACTTTTCGCAACGAAGCGATTGGCCGCTTTCGAACTTGCCTCAATCGGAAAGGAGCGTCGACGATGAGCGTGCGATGGAACACCATGTGGAGGCGTTTGGCGAAGCGATTCGTACTGCTGGGGCTCGTGACCTTGTCGCCGGCTGTGGCGTTGGCCCGTGTGCCTTATCAGTCGAAGCCGAGCCCAGCCGAGCCTTCGGCGACACAGGTTGTCTCGTCGACACAGGAAGCGGCGGCTCAAGAACCGGCGACCACTCCAGGCGACACCCCGCCGCGGCTGGCAAGCTCCGTGACCCCGAATACCAAAACCGTCGCCGACAACCGGGCCTTGCGGTCGGTGGGCGGCGACGACCAAGCCACCGCCGCCGATACTTGCTCGGCGACAGCCACCGTAGGCATGCCGACATTGGGCACCTCCGTGCATTGGGTGGCCACGCCCGATGAAGCCGGCAAGCTCGCCGAGAAGGAGCACAAACTGGTGTTCCTGATTCAAGTGTCAGGCAATTTTGCCCGCCAGGAGTTTACGTGAAACAACGCTCAGGCATTCAGGGCGGGCGCCCTGTCGGACAAACGTGTCGGTGATTACCTCAACGAACATTGCATCGCCGCCTATCAGCAAGTCGGCGACTTCACAGTGACAAAGGTCGATGGCAAGGTGCAGAAAAACGGTGGTAACGTCGCCAGCTATTTCCTGACTCCCAAGGGACTGGTGGTCAACGCCGTGGTCGGGCCCGTGAAAGCCGACAAGCTCTTGAGCGAGGCCCAATTCTCCGAGCGGCTCTTCGAACAGATGTCCCCCACGGAGCAGATGTCGCCGTTCCCCGCGGGTAAAGCGCTGCTGCTGGTCCGGCAGGCGCATTCGGCCGAAGCCAACGATCGCGTGCATAAACTCCTGGCGGAGAACCCGCTGTCGCCGGTTCAATTTGTCTACCAGTACGTGTTCGAGAAACTGGCCAATCAGAAAGTTGCCCAGAACCGTAACGGCGCGATGATGGCGGCCGCCGGATTCGAAAAGGCCCAGAAAGATGGAAGGCCCGTACTGCTGGTGCTATACAAGGCGAAGTCCGACCATGCAGCCTATGACGCCGCGACGATGGAATTGCTTGCCAGGCTCTCCGCTTCGGTTGCGGCTCGTCCGGCGAAAGGCTGTCTGGTGCTTCCGTTGCCGATCGACGAATTGCCCGCGCTTTCGAACATGGTCAACGTTTCGGCCTACGACCTGGCCGAGCGCACGACGCCGACGATGGTCCTGGCGCGCCCCAACGGCGAACAGATCGCGGCCATTTCGGCGGCCGTCGATCCACGGGATCTGGCCTCCCAGCTTTGGACCGCCGTGAATGAGGTGCGGTTCGACAAGGCCCAGAAGCTCCTGGACGCGGGCGAGAAGAAGTCGGCGACCGCGTACCTGTCGCTGGTCAAGTCGTCGCCCGTGAAGAGTGCTTTGCGCGACCTGGCCAAACAGCAATGGGAACAGCTCCGAGCGGGCAAGCCGGTGGCGTCCACCACGGCCGCGGCGGTCGCCAACCAAAAGGCCGGCACTTCGTCGGTCGCGATCGACCAGTAGCCGAGGACGAATTCGAATGATTTCCGAACTTGGCGCGATGGGACCGATCTTGTAGCCTGCATCGGCGGAAGGAGGTCATTAGATGCAGCCGTTTGCCGACATACTTGCACGCGACATCATGCGGGGAGAGCCGATCTGCGCCCATCCGGAACAGTCGCTCGTGGAATTGCGCCACCTACTGATCGAATCGCACATTTCCGGTGCGCCTGTGGTATGCGACGGGCGGTTGGTCGGCATCGTCAGCCGTAGCGACCTGGTGCGCGTCTTCGAGCTGTTCGACTCGCTCGACGGTCAGGTCTACGGGTCGGAGGACTGGATCGACAACCAGGCCGACGGCTTCAAGCATCCCGCGCCCGAGGAGTTTCACGGCTTCCAGAAGCGAACCGACCAGCTCCGCGTCAAAGACGCCATGCGGGCTCAGGTCTTGACCTGTTCGCCCGACACGCCTGTCGTCGAGTTGGCAGCCGAAATGGTGCGGCACCACGTGCATCGCATCGTCGTGGTCGACGAAGACCGGCCCATCGGGATCGTCAGCAGCCTCGACATCGCGGAACTCGTCGCGACGGCCGGCAATCGCACCGCCCGTTGAATTCGAACGCCGGACGCTATACTTCACGCGACCGATGGAAAACATCGACCTTTACAACGAAGTCAACTCCGTCGTCCAACGGAAAGATGGGCCGGCGACACCGGGTGTGCCCCAAGCTTCGCAGGTTGGCACTCGTCGCGCCTGGAGCGTCGACATTCACGAGCCGCGCGCACCATTCGGCGAACATGTGCCGCTGGCAATGGGGCGACTTGACCACCACCAGATCGAACTGTCGCGGATCCTGGCCGTGGGCATAGAACAGCGAGCGGTCGTAGAGGCTCACCGCCCGGCTGGTGAGCACCAGCGTGGTCGAACCTGCTTCGACCACCGCGGTGTCTCCGGAGTTCCACTCCTCGCCAAACGATTCGCTGCGAAATCGCCCGTCGGACAACAGCCGGACCTGACCCTCGATCTGCAGGGGGCGAAATCGGCCTTTGTCGAGCGCGCCTCCCACCGTCGTCCGCACGCGGCCGCCCACACCGGCGGCGAAAGCGGCTTTGACCGCGGGCGGATCGACAATCGGCGCCAATGCCCGGCCCGAATAGCCCTGTTCGACCAATTCGCGCAAAATCGCGTTGCTGTCGCCCGAGGCGCCGGAACTGGTGGCGTCGGCCGCGTCCATCAGCACCACCGTGCCGCGAGTCGCCCCTCCGATGGCCACGGCTTCCGCCAGCGATGTCAAAGGGACCTGCATCCGCGCATGGTGACGCCAAAACCCCTTTGCCAGATCGATGGCCTCCCGCCGGGCACGCTCGGCGTCGCCGTCGACCACTACCAGGCTGTTGCTCCGCAGGTCGAGCACATCGGTGAAAGGGTTGCCGATGAACATGCCCGCCGATAAGCCACCGGAGCTGGCCTCGATCGCCTGGGCTGCGCGTATCGACTCGCCGATCAAACCTGTGGAAGTAATCAACTCGTCACCGCGGACCAGTGCGGGAATGGCCACCCGCGCCGAGACTGGGTTGACCTCAGCAGCCATGATTCGCAGCAGCAGGCGCGCGGCGCGTTGTCCGGTTTCGAAAAAATCGACGTGCGGGTAGGTGTGATACACGACGATCGCATCGGCATGTTCGAGCATTCGGTCGGTGAGGATGCCGTGCAGATCAAGCGAAACCACGATCGGCACTCGCTGGCCGAGGATGCGGCGGGCTTCGGCCAATAGGTGCCCTTCCGGATCGTCCTCGCCGACGGCTGACATCGCCCCGTGGAGTGAGAAGAGACATCCGTCGACCTGCGGCGCCGCTCGCAAGGAGGCCAGGAACTCGTCCGCGATCCGTTCGAAATCGGCGGCCTGCAACGTTCCACCCGAGGTGATGGCTCGGGCGCTGTAGGTTGGGACCAGCTCGATATCAGCTCGATCATCGAATACCGACAGCGCGCCGCCCAGCTCGTTGCGTACGCCGCGATGATAGTCGACGATTTCCCGACCGTATGAAACGGCAAAATCACCGTAGCAGCTTGGCACGGGGTTGAACGAAGAAACCTCTTGTTTGCACTCAGCCAGTAGGATTTTGGGCACGATGGCGACTCGCGGAGTTCACGGGAATATCGGAGCCGACGCTATGTTATCCTCTGGCCGTGTAGGACATCAATGCTTTCACTTGTACCGAATGCCAAAGCATTCCACGACGGTCTACCTGGCGACAAAGTGTTCTTTCACCAGCCGTCGCAATTCCTCCAGGCTGCGCACACGCTGCACCGCGTCGCGGAACGATGCGAAGTTCGGTAGCGATTTGGCAAAATAGCAACTCGCCCGCGGCAGGCGCCGCAGCGCAAGGTTTGCCCCGTGCAGCCGAAACTCGGCCTCGGCCAATTGCACCAGCACCCGGCCGCGTTCGGCGAATGTGGGCGCCGCGACGATGGCTCCCCCCTGTATCAACGCGCGCGCCTGGCGGAAGATCCAGGGGTTGCCCAGACAACCGCGGCCGATCGAAACGCCGTCGGCGCCGCTGGCCTTGAGAAACGTCACGGCGTCGGCCCCTTGCCGAATGCCGCCGCTGCCGAACACGGGGATCGTTACGGCCTGCTTCACACGTTCGACGACCGACCAATCGGGTCCGCCCACATACGCCTGTGCAACGCTGCGGGCATGCACTTCAACGGCCCCCGCGCCTGATTCCTCGGCACACCGCGCCACGTCGGCTGCCGTCTCGCGCTGTACGTCGGGCCCGCTACGAATCTTGAGCGTGACCGGGACCGAGACCGCCTTGACGACCGCCGACACGATCCGACCGATCGCCGCCGGATCGGCCAGCAGCGCGCCCCCCTCTCCGCGGTTCATTAACCTACGGATAGGGCACTCGAAATTCAAATCAACCAGGTCGAATCCCTGCTCCTCTACCACGCGGGCCGCTTCGGCCATGACCACCGGATCGGCACCGCTGATCTGTCCTGCCCGCGGTGCTTCTTGCGAGGTGGTGTACAAAAGCCGAAGCGCGCGTCGGTCGCGGCGGGCGACGTCGACCGCATCGACCCGCTCGGTGCAAACCAGGCTTGCCCCGAACTGCTTCATCAATAGCCGAAAGGGATAATTCGTGTGCTCTTCCATCGGCGCCAGGGCGATGGGGTGCGCTACACGAATCTGACCGATCTTCATGGCGGTCATCATAGCAAATGCCGCCGTCGATGGAACGACATGTACCGACGGAGTGCGCAAGGGTAAACCTTGCGGGCTGAAGGACTAAAGGCTTGTAGCGGGTTGCGCTTGCGACACCCGCGGTGTTGATGGGCACGATGCTTGCGGGTCGATCGTTATTAATGCGGCGACCCAGGGGCTCCGCCTGGGCAGTCGCCCAGGCTTCCCAGGACGCTTGCACCAAAACGTGGCCCGGTCTTCTTCTGGGAGGCCGAACTCATGCCTCGCCTGAAGCGCCTGTTACTTGCCATCGCGTGTTCGGGTTGCACGATCAGCCGCGAGCCCTGCGGCATTCGGATCAAGCTCGCCGACTGGCACCTGCGCAACGAAACTTACCGCCCCTTCGCCGACGTGAACAGTGGCACGCTGGCCGCGCCTTACGGCTGGTACGGTACTTATGGATTTGGACCGGGCGGCTATGGAATTGGTCCGGGCGGCGCCGGTGGGAATGGCACCGGTTTCTATTCCCCCTATCGTTTTGGCAGATAATTTACCGTGTGCCGGACGTAATTCCATTCCATCATTGCACTTTCGCCCAGCCGAATCGAGCCGCGTCGCCTCGCGGTCGATTCAGCCTTGTCAAATCTCGCTGATCGCCGTACAAGTCAGCCTGAGACATTTGGCCGATCATGGTCGATTGGCACAACGCGCGCGAGCGCCGGAGCAAGGATGCTGACAAGCTTTCGCAATACGTGCAGGCTGTACATTAGCGGCGCCGCGGCCGCGTTGTTTTGCACTCTGGCCTGCGCATGCTGGCCGGCAGTTGGGCACACCAAGGAAGTTCAACAGGCCGAGGAAACACCGGCGGCGGCGGTCGCACTGGTAAAGCCCGTCGAAACGGTCACGGCCGAGTTGGTCCAGCGCCAACTCGAGCAAGCGAAAACGGCCAAGGACCTCGACGACGCGACCAAGGCCAAGGTGGTCGATTTCTACCAGCAGGCGTTGGTTGAGCTCGACCGCGCGGTAGCGCTCAAGGCCAAGGCGGCCGAATTCGTCACGGCGTCGCAGCAGGCTCCGGACTTGTTCAAGCGGATTCGGGCCGAAATGGAAGCGTCCCAGGCGCCGGCGGCGATCGAGGTCCCGCCCGAAGCCACGCTCGCCCAGTTGGAAACGTCGCTGGCGCAGGCCCAGGCCGATTTGTCGGCGGCACAGGAAGAATTGACCAAGCTCGACGCCGAACCGAAGCGCCGCGCCGATCGCCGCCTCGAGATTCCAAAGCAGCTCGAACAGACCGCCAATGAACTGGACGATTTGCGCAAACAACTTGGCTCGCCCTCGGCCGCCGACGAGCCAAAGCCCCTGGCCGATGCGCGCCACGTATGGCAGGTGGCTCGGCAGGCGGCGCTGGAGCAGGCGGTGGCCCAATGGACCGCCGAACGTGAAAGCTACAACGCCGAAGATGAATTGCTCCCCAGGAACCGCGACCTCGCCGAACGCCGCGTGGGCGTAAGGAAAGAGTTGCTCAAGAACTGGCAGCAAATCCTGCACGACCGGCGCCAGCAAGAAGCGGGCGAGCGGCTCAAGGAAGCGGCCGATGTGCGGAAGCATTCCGACGGGCAACTTCGCGGCGTGGCCGAGGAAAACGAGCAACTGGCCAAACGCGCGACGCAAATCGGCAACGACGTCTCGCTCGTTTCGCAGCACGTCATCGACTATCGCAATGCGCTGGCCGATCTGCAGCGCGATTTTCAGGGTGTGACTGAAAAGGTCGACACGCTCGGCCTGACGCAGGAATTGGGTCCGTACCTTCTGCAGTTCCGGCTCGCGCTCACCCGTCGCAGGCACGAAATCGACGCGGGCCGCCTTCCTCGGCCGAACATCGCCTCGGTCCAGGTCGAGGAACTCAAACTGGCCGACCAGCGCAAGAAGCTCGGCGACGTACCCACCAGGGCCAACGAAATCGTCCACGAGCTGAACCTCTCGGAAAGCCGTATTACGCGAGAAGATCTCGATTTAGAGGTCCGCCTGCTGCTCGAAAAACGGCGCGACTTGCTCGACGCCCTGATCGCGGGCTACGGGCGCTATACGCGCGAGCTGACCGAGCTCACTGTGGCCCAGCGGCACGTGTTCAACGAACTGGAGCTGGAATCCGATTACATCGACGAACGCATCCTCTGGGTCCGCAGCGCCGCGGCCCTCTCAACGGCCGACCTTTCCGCCAGTTGGGAAGCCGTCGGCCACTATGCCGCAGGCGACGTATGGGTCGAGGTCTTTCGGCAGCTTGGCCGGGGTCTGCGGTCGGAGCCGCTGGCCACGTTCGCGGCGCTCATCGTGGTGGCGGCGTTGGTGGCCGGGCAAGGCATGATGCGCGCCAAGATCCGCCGGTTGGGCGAGCAAGCGGTCCGTTCGAACACCACCGGCATGACGCCCACGCTTCGCGTGCTGGCGTTGAGCCTGTTGATGGCCGCGCCCTGGCCCGCCGCGCTCAGCTACCTGGGTTGGGCCCTTTCACGCGCCTCAGGCGGCACCGATTTGACCAAGGCGCTGACGGCGGGCCTTACGTTCACCGCGGCGCTGCTCTTGCCCTTGGAGCTGCTTCGGCACGTCTGCCGCAGCAAGGGTTTGGGCCAGGCGCACTTCGGTTGGCCCGACACGAGTATGCGGCTCTTTCGAAAGCACCTTCGCTGGTTCTTGACCTTGGGTCTGCCGTTGGCGCTGTTGGCCGCCACCGTACACACGTTGGAAAACGACCGTTGGCGCGATTCGCTGGGACGGCTCTTGTTCATGGCGGCGCTTTTGCTGTTAGGTGTGTTCAACTATCGCATCGCGAGGCCGATGGAGAACCTGTTTCGCGAATTCCTCGCCGCAAAACCCGGCGGCTGGCTCGAACGTCTGCACTACGTCGTGGTGACCTTGGTGCTGGGCGCCCCCTGGGCACTGGCCTTGTTGGCGGGGCTGGGCTATTACTACACGGCAAGGCAACTCGCCTCGCGATTGGAAGATACCGGTTGGCTGGTCGTCGGCTTTTTGATCACCGGAGCACTGGCTATGCGTTGGCTCCTGGTCATGCGGCGGCGGCTGGCCATCCGTCAGGCCCAGTTGCGCCGCGCCGCGGTGATGTCCGAGTCCACCGGGCCCGATGGCGTCGAACTGCCCGGCGTCTCTCCGGCCAACGCGGCGGCAATCGACCTGATGGCGATGAATCTGCAAACGCGGCACCTGGTGCAGACGGGCGCGGTGGTTGGTTTCGCAGTCGGTCTGTGGCTGATCTGGGCCGACGTGTTGCCCGCGCTCTCGTTCTTGAACATGCCGCTCTGGCAAACGACCATCGAAACGGCCGCGGCGGCCGCCGCCGACGGGGCGCCGTTGGCCGGCCCGGTGACGCGCACCGTTTCGATCAATGTCTCGCACTTGTTGTTGGCCCTGCTCTCGCTGACGATTTCGCTGATCGCGACGCGCAACATTCCGGGCCTCCTGGAAATCGCGCTCTTGCAGCGGCTGCCGATCGAGCCGGCCACGCGCTACGCGATCACCACGCTTTCGCGGTACGTGATTTCGGTGGTGGGGATCGTGCTGGCCTGCGTCATGCTAGGCATCACCTGGTCGAAAGTGCATTGGCTGCTGGCGGCGGTCAGCGTCGGCTTGGGTTTCGGCTTGCAGGAGATCTTCGCCAACTTCATATCGGGCTTGATCATCCTCTTCGAGCGGCCGGTGCGCGTGGGCGACGTGGTGACGGTCGGCGACGTGACGGGCGTTGTCTCGAAGATACGCATTCGCGCGACGATGATCACCGATGCCGACCGCAAGGAGCTGATCATGCCGAACAAGGAGTTCATCACGGGCCGCGTTCTGAACTGGACTCTGAGCGACCAGGTCAACCGCGTGGTGATCAACGTGGGCGTGGCATACGGGTCGGACGTCGAACGGGTGCGCGCGATCCTGGTGCGGTTGGCCAACGAAGATCAGCACGTGGTCGACGAGCCCGCGCCGGTTGCGACATTCGAGGGCTTTGGCGACAGCACCTTGAATTTCGTGTTGCGTTGCTACCTCTCGAACCTCGATGACCGCCTGGCCACGATCCACGACTTGCACTCGCGGATTCACGAGGTCTTCCAGGCGGAGGGAATTGAGATGCCCTTCCCGCAACGCGACATCCACATTCACACCGCCTCCGCGGCCGCCATCCCTATCTCGACCCAATCCTTGAACCGGGCGGGCTAGTGCCGCCCGTCTCAATTAACAACGCATGCCAGTGCCTTTTTCGCCAGAGTGATTTTTGACAGGGAGCGTCGGCGGTGAGGTGGGCAAAACTTGGTGGAGCGGGTTTTGGCGAGGGGCTTGCC
>Ga0265314_10000428_pt1 | contig 56343 bp, 39 predicted proteins | sample 4126metaG_FD_203106 | JGI IMG/M metagenome (GOLD analysis project Ga0265314, IMG submission 203106) | Rhizosphere microbial communities from Carex aquatilis grown in University of Washington, Seatle, WA, United States - 4-1-26 metaG | ecosystem: Host-associated > Plants > Roots > Rhizosphere >... | reverse complement strand
AGTCATCCGTGAAGTCGGTGAATTCCGTGGTTAACCCTTCCGTTCATTCTGCAGGTGTCTTCCGTTTGCACCGCCGCCGCGCCCTGAACCCTTGCCACTCGCCACTCGCCTCTCGCCCCCCTTCTCGTCATCCGGGCAATCCGTGGTCAAGCCTTCCTTTCCTTTGCGCCCTTCTGTCGAGATCTCTCGTGTTCTTCGCGATCTTCCTAGTGGTCACTCACCCCTGAAATCCGCGGTACGCCTTTTCCCACCTCGCCCGGGGCTTACGCATCCGGGGTAGTGCCCGAATAACTAAATTATAAAAGCGATTGACAATATACCAAAATCGCTCTACGTTGCCGACCATGAAGAGCGACCTTGCTCAACCCGCGCTTCCAGTTGCGGTCCGTGCTGCCCTTGCCTCCACTCCAGGGCCTCGCCGACTCCCTTGTCCCTGGCTGGCCACTCGTCACCAACGACCCACTCGCCACTCGCCACTCGCCGCTGGTCCTATCTCGAATGTGAACTGTGGAATTCCAAATCCAATGCCCCTTCTCCTGGAGCCAGCCTTGGCTGCCTTCGTTTGCTTCTGTAAAATGTTTTGGCTGTTGCTCTACCGTGGGTCGCCACTCGTCACCAACGACCCGCTCACCACCCGCTCTCGTCAGCTTTCAAATCCCCCTCCGGTTCTGCCTTTCTGTCGCCCCCTCCAATTCCCGAATTACCCCCTCGAAATCCTGAATTACCTTCTCCAAATCCTGAATTACCTTCTCCAAATCCTGAATTACCCGCTCCAAGTGCTCTCCCACTCCGCGTGCCCGCCCCAACACGTAACCGATTCCCTCGAAACAACATGCTCGGTTTGTTTCTAGGAACCTCAATTGAGTTGCCGCCCAGGGGGTTCGTGTGATCACAATTAAGCCACCGATGTATCGCTTGCTGGCTGTTTGCGTCGCCCGAGCCGCCGCGGTCCTCCTGGCGATGGCTTTGGGGGGAAACAGCTTTGGCCTCGATTGGACCGAGGGCAAAGGCTACCGTAGCGCGGAACTCAAACCCGCTCAGCCTGGCAAGGTCGGCTTTACCCTCCTGCCCAGCACCCTGACCGGCATTACCTTCACCAACATCCTGCAGCGCGATCGCTTCGTCACCAACCAGATCTACCTCGACGGCTCAGGAGTCGCCCTCGGAGACGTGGACGGTGACGGTTGGTGCGACATTTATCTCTGTGGCCTGGACCGTCCAAACGTCCTCTACCGTAACCTGGGCAATTGGAAGTTCGAGGATATCACCGCCTCCGCCGGCGTTGCCTGCACCAACATGTACTCTACTGGCGCCACCTTCGCTGACATCGACGGTGGCGGCGCCCTGGATTTGATCGTCAACACCGTCGGCAACGGGACCCTCATATTCCACAACGACGGCAAAGGCCACTTCACCCTGCAGTCGCCTAATGCGCCCTTGAATTACGCCAGGGGAGGAATGTCCGTCGCGCTGGCGGACGTGGATGGCAACGGCACTCTGGACATGTACGTCGCCAATTATCGAACCACGACGGTGCGCGATATGCCCAACACCCGCTTTACCCTCAACCGCGTTGAAGGACACATCGTGCTCGTGGCGGTCAACGGCCGCCCGGTCACCGATCCCGACCTCGTGGGCCGGTTTAGCGTCAACCCCATGGGAGGCGTTACCGAAAACGGGGAGGCCGACGTCCTCTATCTTAACGACGGCAAAGGGCATTTCACCCCGGTGTCCTTCACCGGCGGGGCTTTTCTGGACGAAGACGGCAAACCACTCAAGGAGCCCCCTTATGACTGGGGGTTGACCTGCGCCTTCCGCGATCTCAACGGCGACGGGGCGCCCGATATCTACGTCTGCAACGACTTCGATTCCCCGGATCGTATTTGGATCAACGACGGCAAAGGGCACTTCCGCGCTCTTCCCCGGCTGGCCATGCGCTGCACCAGCATTTTTTCCATGGGCGTGGATTTCGCCGACGTGAACCGCGATGGCTTTGACGAGATTTTTGTTTCCGACATGCTCAGCCGCCACCACGCCCGCCGCATGCTTGAGACCGGCGAAATGCCTCCCACCGACCTGCCCATCGGCGCCATCGATAATCGGCCCCAGTATTCGCATAACACCCTCTTCTTTAACCGCGGTGACGGCACCTACGCCGAGATCTCCCAGTTCGCCGGCGTTCAGGCCTCGGAGTGGACTTGGTCGCCGAATTTCTTAGACGTGGACTTGGATGGCTACGAGGACCTCCTGATCACCACCGGCCACGAACTGCAGATGATGAACGTCGATATCATCAATCGCGCCGAGGAGATGAAAAAACAGAAGCAACTCTCCAATATCGAAGTCCAGCGGCTGCGCACGATGTTCCCCCGTTACGCCATCCCTAACGCCGCCTTCCGAAACCGCGGCAATCTGACCTTCGAGGATGTGAGCGACGCCTGGGGGTTCAACCACCCCGACGTCGGCAATGCCATGGCCATGGCCGATTTGGATAACGATGGCGATATGGACGTGGTGATCAACAACCTCAATGATTTGGTCGAAATCTATCGCAACGATGGCACCGCACCGCGCGTCGCGGTTCGCCTCAAGGGTTTGTCTCCTAACACGCAAGGCGTCGGCGCCCGAATCAAGGTCACCGGCGGGCCGGTCGGGCTTCAAAGCCAAGAGATCATGTGCGGAGGCAAATACTTGTCCGGCGGCCAGGCCATGCGTGTCTTTGCCGCCGGTACCATGACCAACCAGTTGGCCATCGAGGTTCTCTGGCGCAGCGGCAAGCGCAGCACCGTAGCGTCCGCTCTACCCAACCACATTTATGAAATTGACGAAGGCGCTGCTGGGGAGGCGGAGCCGTCAAAGCCTCCGCAACCCCAGCCAATCTTCTCGGATGTCAGTCAGCTCTTGGGCCACCGCCATCACGATGAGCCTTACGACGATTTTGGCCGCCAACCGCTGTTACCCAAACGCTTGAGCCAGTTAGGCCCGGGCGTCTCTTGGCTGGATGTCAACGGCGACGGTCTCGACGACTTGGTGGTTGGCTCTGGCAGAGGGGGCGCTTTGGCTTACTTTCGCAACGACGGCCACGGTTCCTTTGCCGCGATGGCCGGAATGCCATTGAGCCGCCCGGTGCCGCGCGACCTTACCACCGTTTTCGGCATCGGCTCAACCCTTTTCGCCGGCTCCAGCAATTACGAAGACGGCCAGACCAACGGCGGCTGCGTGCGAGTTTACGACCTGGAACGACAAGCCAGCGGCGAATCGATCCTCGGACAGGGCATCACCACCGGGCCGCTCGCCTTCGGCGATGTGGATAACGACGGCGCCTTGGACGTCTTCATCGGGGGGAGAGTCGTGCCGGGCCGCTACCCGGAGCCCGCCGACTCGCTTCTGATGAAGCGGCAGGGCAATCGCTTTGTCGTTGGCCAGCGCTTCCCGAAACTCGGCCTGGTGAGCGGCGCCGTCTTCAGTGACCTGGACGGCGACGGCGTGCCGGAATTGGTGCTTGCCTGTGAGTGGGGCCCGGTTCGTGTATTCAAGTTGGCTAATGGCTTCTATCAGGAAATCACCCAGCAGCTCGGCTTGGCCGCCTTCAAGGGTTGGTGGAATGGCGTCGCCACTGGTGACCTCGACGGCGACGGACGCCTCGACATCGTGGCCTCGAATTGGGGACTTAACAGCCGGTACCATCCCACCCGCGAGCGTCCCGTACGGATCTACTACGGAGATTTCACCGGCAACGCTGGGGTTGAGATCGTCGAGAGTTACATCGATCCGGAGACTGGCGTCGAAGTTCCCGACCGCCCGTTCAAGGCGATCCAAGATGCCTTCCCGTTTCTCCTGGAGCGCATCACCACCTACGAAGCCTATGGCAAGGCTAGCCTGGCTCAAATCTACGGCGAACGGCTCAAGACCGCCGGGACGGTTGAGGCCAATACCTTGACCTCGATGATCTTCCTGAATCGCGGCGACCATTTCGAAGCTGTTCCCCTCCCTGACGAAGCCCAGTGGGCTCCCGCGTTTGGTGTCTGCATTGGGGACATGGATGGCGACGGCGCGGAGGATGTCTTCCTGAGCCAGAATTTCTTTGATGTGGCCTTGGACGATTGGCGTCACGATGCCGGCCGCGGCCTATGGCTGCGCGGCGACGGGCATGGCAAGCTCACTCCCGTTCCCGGTCAAGAGAGCGGTGTCCTGGTCTATGGCGAGCAGCGCGGCTGCGCCTTGGCCGACTATGATGGTGATGGGCGCGTTGACCTGGCCGTGAGCCAAAACGGCGCTGCCACCTGCCTCTTTCACAACCAGGGCGCCAAGCCAGGCTTGCGGGTGCGGTTGCAGGGCCCCCCCGGCAATCCCAACGCCGTGGGCGCGTGCCTTCGTTTGAAGTTCGGCGAGCGCCTTGGACCTGCGCGAGAAATCCAGGCCGGCTCTGGCTACTGGTCGGTCAACAGCGCCGTGCAGGTGATGGCCACACCCGACCCCCCCACCGCCGTCTGGGTGCGCTGGCCCGGGGGCAAAACCACTACCAGTCTGGTCCCGGCCGGCGCGCGCGAGGTCTCCGTCCTGATGTCCGGGGAGCTCAAGTGAATTGCGCTTGCCAACCACCTAGGCAGCAGAGCCTAATCTAATGCGATGTCTTGGCTGTCTCGCCTGCTAAAACGGGGACTCCAACGCCACGGCCAGCGCGGTGGTTCGGCGCGCGCAGCGCGGTCGCTGGTATTATGGATCCTCAGCGGCACGGTGGTGGTGGCGCAGGAATCCCCGAAAGCCGATCCCTACGGCGAAGGCGACGACGTGGGGGTGAAGATGACCAACGGCGAACAAGCCGCCAAACGTGCCTGCACCATCTGCCACGTCTTTCCCGAGCCCAGCCAGTTGACCAAGAAGAGTTGGCGCGAGCAATTGCTGCCCCGCATGAAAGTCCAGCTCGGCGTGGCAAAACCTGACTACAGCTCATCTCCCGAAGGGGAGCTGATCCGCGCCCGCAAGATTTACCCCGACAAACCCCGCATCCCGGTCGAGGACTGGCCGTTGATCGAAGAATACTACCTCTCCAACGCTCCCGAACAATCCTTGCCGCAGGAACCGCACGGTGAGATCTCCCTCGGCCTTCCTTTTTTTCGCACCGAGATTCCTCATTGGCGCAACCCCACGCCGCTCACCACGCTGGTGAAGATCAGCCCGGCCAGCCATCGCCTTTTCGCCGGCGACGACAAAGAGAATACCCTCTCGATCCTGAGCGCCGAAGGCCGCCTGATCAAAACCCTCCACGTCGGCAACGTCCCCACCGATGTGGTCGAGACCGAGCAGGGACTCTACGTCGTTTGCATCGGCAGTTTCCAGCCCTCTGAGGTTTATCGTGGCGAGCTGCTCTTCTATCCAAAACAGGGCGATGACTACGGTGAGAAAAAGGTGCTCCTAAAAGAGTTGCCACGGCCGGTTCAGATCCAGTTTGCGGATTTCAATGGCGACGGGAAACTGGACTTCGCCCTGTGCATGTTTGGCAATCTGACCGGCCGATTCTCCTGGTTCGAGAACCTCGGCAATGACCAATACAAGGAGCACGTTCTATCCAACAAGGCCGGCGCCCTCACCTGTGTCGTCGTCGACTTCAATGGCGATGGCAAGCCGGACATCGCCGTCCTGATGGCCCAGGAGCTCGAAATGCTCCTCATCATGATCAATGACGGGAAGGGCAATTTCACCAGCCAGGCGGTCTTCCAGAAAAGCCCCGCCTACGGACACGTCTATTTCGAGTTCGCTGATTTCAACAAAGACGGCAAACCCGACCTGCTCGTGGTAAACGGCGACAACGGGGAGTTCGAGAGCCCCCTCAAGAACTACCACGGCATTCGGATCTATCTCAACAAGGGCGGAGGTGAGTTCGAAGAATCCTTCTTCTATCCCATCAACGGCTGCTACAAGGCCATGGCTCGCGATTTCGATGGCGATGGCAACCTTGATATCGCCGCCATCTCATTTTTCCCCGACTACCGCGATTCACCCCGTGAATCTTTCGTTTTCCTCCGGGGCGAAGGCGGATTGAAGTTCAAAGCCAGCACCTTCAAAGAGTGCATCGGCGGCCGGTGGTTAGTGATGGACGTAGGGGACCTGGATGGCGACGGCAAGCCCGATATCGTCCTGGGATCCTACGTCAAAGGGCCTTCTCCTGTGCCCAACTTTCTCATGGACCTTTGGGAGAAGCAGGGCCCATCCGTCCAGATCCTTCGCAACCTTGCGCCCTGAAAGTTCCACTCCGGGCCTGCTGGCTGCCAGCCCTGGCTGCAGCACGCCAGCGTTACTCGAGTGATGGGGAGTGAGGCGACGCAAACGCCCGGTCGCGGGGATAGTAGCCGGCTTTTCCGTCCTCGACTGGAATCCTTGCCAGTCGGGCCGTAGGGCAGGGGACAGAACAACCGCCACCCGCCCTTTGAGTGAACTCGCCCGTGGGATGGGCCAAGGCGAGGGTTGGGCTCCGCTGAGCCCAACCCGCTCGCCCTGAGAGATTCTAGCGCTTGCTGTATTGGAACCGTTTGCGCGCGCCGGGTTGGCCGTATTTCTTACGTTCCCTCATGCGCGGATCGCGAGTAAGCAAACCCTCAGCCTTGAGGGCCGGTCGCAAATTGAGGTCGGCCTTGAGCAACGCGCGAGAAATCCCATGACGGGCCGCACCCGCCTGGCCGGCAGGGCCGCCGCCGTTGACTAGGATCACCGCGTCGAACTTCGCCGCCGTCTCGGTCAGAGTCAGCGGGCGAGTCACCACGTTGCGCAGGGTCTCGGTCAGGAAATAGTTCTCGAAGGCGCGCCCGTTGACGGTGATCTTGCCGCTGCCGGCAGCGAGGCGTACGCGGGCCACCGCCGTCTTGCGGCGGCCGGTCCCCAGGAATTCGGTGGATAGAGCCATAGGCATTAACGCGAAACAGTCAGGACGGCGGGCTGCTGGGCCTTGTGGGGATGTTCAGCTCCGCTGTAAACTTTAAGTTTGGTTAGGAGACGGTCGCCAAGGCGGTTCTTGGGAATCATGCCCTTGACCGCGTGGGTGATCAGCCGCTCGGGAGTCCGGGCGCGCGTTTCGGCGACGGTTCGGTATTTCTCTCCGCCCTTCCAACCGGAGTAGCTCATGTACTCCTTTTGGGTTTCTTTCTTGCCCGTTACCAACACCTTATCGGCGTTGATCACGACCACGAAATCACCCGCGTCCAGGTGCGGAGCGAAGATGGGCTTGTTCTTCCCGCGCAAGATGTTGGCTACCTGGGCAGCTAGGCGACCCAGAACAACGCCGTTGGCATCCACGACATGCCACTTACGCTGGTCCAGGTCAACTTTTGGCAAATACGTTTTCATTAAAGCTTCGAATCAAAGGGCGGGTAAGGTAGCAGAGCCGGGAGGTACGTCAACAGCCTTTTATGCCGGCAGCAAAACAGCGAGGCTGGCTTTTCCTCTGCGCTGACCGTAAGCTCAATCCGTCGGATATGAGATCGCCTTGCCAATTATGAGCACGGATCCTGGCCATGCCGCGGGAGGGCGTCGGCCGCGCCGCCGTCTCCCGCGCTCGTTCAAGGACCTCACTCCCACCAGGGCATTTAATCCGCGGACATTCTTCCGAGAGATGGTCTGGAAGCCGCTGGTAACTAAACGCCGCGGTCATCCTAAAATCCCGGTTTTCCCCAAGCTGGCCCATGGCCAGGTGGCTATCACCTGGATAGGTCATGCCTCATTTCTGATCCAGTTCGACGATCTGAACGTTCTGATCGATCCGAACCTGGCCAATTGGCTTTTCCTGCTCAAGCGAGTGCGGCGTGCTGGTCTCAAGATCAAAGACCTCCCGCGGCCGGACTTGGTCCTGCTTACGCACGCGCATTATGACCATTTCCACAAACCCACGCTCCGGCGCTTGCGATCGCCACGCATCGCGCTCGTGCCTTGGGGGGTGGGGGACCTCGCTCGCGGCTTGGGCTTCGAGCGGATCATCGAGATGGAATGGTGGGAGAGCTTTGTGCGCGGCGGCTGCCGCGTGACCTTCGCCCCCTCCAAGCATTGGGGTGCCAGGACGATCAGCGACCATCATCGCGGCTACGGCGGGTTCGTGCTCGAATATCAAGGGCGGAAAATCTATCACGCTGGTGACAGCGCCTATTTTGAGGGCTTCAAGGAAATCGGGAAGCGCCTCGCCCCGGAGATCGCCCTATTGCCCATCGGCGCTTACCATCCAGAAGCCTTTCGAGTGGTGCACATGGGGCCTGACGAGGCCATCCGCGCCTTCCACGATTTGCGCGCCCACTGGTTAGTGCCCATGCACTATGGGACCTTCAAGCTTTCGTTCGAAGACATGGACGAGCCACCGCGATGGCTGACTGAACTGGCAAAGCGCGACGGCTTGAGCGAGCGCGTGCGCATCATGGAGGAAGGCACTCCGGCCGTCTTCTGAGATTTGACGCGGCTAGGCGCTGGAGGGTCTTGCTGACCCCGCTATGGTTGTTGGCCAAGCCAAATTGGCTACCGAGGCAGCTCGGGGATTTAAGGAGCTAACGACAACTCCAGACAAGCGGCTTCCGCGTCATTGCGCATCAGGAGAAATCGGCCCGCCAGGGCTGGTGGATTCCAGGTCTTTCGTTGGAACACGTTAAACCGGGCTAGCTCTCGATGCTCGGCCGGAGTCGCCTCCACCAGAACCACATCCCCGGTTTCCGCGCTTATCAGGAGCACGTCACTCACCAGGATGACTTGGCCGTGGCCGTAACGCCCTTCCTTCCATTTTTGCTCCCCGGTGGCCAGATCCAGGCAAGCGAGAATGCCGTCGTCCAAGCCGTAGATGAAACCTTCTCGAACCACCAAGTCGGTGAATTTGGCCTTCAAACGATTCGACTTCCAAACACGCGTCGCTGACCACTCTGCTCCCGGGTCATGGTGGAGTTCAACTAGCTCGCTTCCCGTTCCGTAGCCGCTGCTGACGACAATTCGTGATGGAGACACAACCAGAGGACTCGCCACGTGCGGATGGCCGCGCGGCCAGCGGTACCGCCAGAGAACTTTCCCGGTCAAACGGTCATGACCGGCGACGTTCCCCCCATTGAAGATCAAGACTTGTTCCACTCCCAGCAAGCTGGCAGCGACCGGAGAACTGTAGCCCGCATCGTCATCGCCACCGGCCCATGCCAAGGCGCCGTCCCCAGTTTGGTAGGCGACCAGCGAATTGTTCTGCTGTCCGCCAGAACTAACAATAACAAGGTCTTTCCAGACCAAAGGGGAGCAGGCCACGCCCCACTCGGGCTGCCTGGATTGGCACTCGGTCAGCACGTCGTGGGACCAAAGCCGTTTTCCTGTAGCCAGGTCCAGGCAGGTGAGGTGGCCCGTGGCGCCCATGGCGTACACCCGCTGCCCGACAATTGTGGGAGTGGCTCGAGGGCCCTCTCCAGCGATCACGGTGTTGTAGTGAGACGGCTCGACTGCTGACCAAATCTGTCGCCCCGTCGCTAAGTCGCAGCAAGTCACCGACTCGTCGCTTCCTCTTTGTTCCTGGGTCAGAGCGTACGGCCCGGTCACCGCAAAACCTGACCAGGCAGCGCCGACAGAGTGGCGCCAGATGATGCGCGGCGGCTTTTGAGTCCAGTCGCGAGCCAATTTCATCGCGTTCACCGTTCCATTCCGGTTAGGGCCAAGGAACTGGGGGTAGCTAGCCTCGGCAACGGTGGCCGATGGCAACGCAGAGGACGTTTTGACCACGGCGCCCGCTGGCGGGGGAGGGTTACCTTGCCAGCGCCATTCCAACACGGGCAACAGGTCGCCAGTCACTCCGCGAATTCGCAAGGTGGTCCCAGCCAGCAGGCCCAGGGCTACCACGCTGCCGCAAATGACCAGCCGTGTCCGCCAGCGCAGCCGCGAGAAGGCCAGACACCATAACCACGCCAAAGCCATCGCGCAGACCAGCGTCGCCAGGCTTCGGAGGTTGCGTTCTTGGTGGTTAAGGCGCTGAGCCAACCAGACGACCGTAATCGTCGCGACGGTCGCCCCTGCAATCAGCCAAAGCGGCCACCACCGGATCCTAGGGCGTTGGGGCTCGGGCTGGGGAGAACGAGTCGGCTCGGAATTGGGTTCGGCTTCCGCCACAGGCTGAGTCAGTTCTCACCGAGTTCCGTGTTTCAGGAGACCTTGGCCGCAGCGCGGCTGGTCTTGATCTTCCCTACCGTGCCGACCTCTAAATATTTGGCCCTCACTTTGTCCAGTATGGCATCACGCCGGTCATACAGTCTCTTCGGGCGGCGCGGTTTGACCTTGGTCAGGCAATAAGCCGTGAGCAGGGGCAGGGCGATCGTGGAGTCGAGGTAAGCCACAACGCAGTCCGGCAGCTTGTCGGGATCGACCTTGCCCCAACTCACGGCCTCTGCCGGGGTGGCGCCGGACAACCCGCCCGTGTCGGCGCGCGCGTCGGTGCACTGTAAGAAGTAGTCATGCCCTTTCTCCGCAATGCCCATGACTTCTTGGATCTGTGGCTCCGTCTGAAGCATGAAGTTCTTGGGACTCCCGCCCCCTAAAATGAAGACGCTGCTGGTGAGGCCTGCGCTCTTAGCGTCGTAAACAATGCCAGCGGTTTGGTTCACGTCCCGATTCACGTCGAATGTTAGCCGCGAGTCACGCAGAGCCATCGCAGCGACGTTCATCCCGATGGAACTGTCGCCCGGGCTGCTGGTGAAAATGGGAATCCCACACTCGAACGCGGTCGCTAACACCGAGCTGTCCTTGAGTCCGAGACTCTTGCCCCGAGCGTGAACATACTTGCCGAGCAGATAATGAAACTCATCGGTCCCCATCGCTCGTTGAAACTCCGGGCCTCGAATCACCTCGCGTACGAAGGCGTCGGTGTCGAGCAGGACGTGGTAGTCGAAAAGGATGTCGTAGATGCGGATCACACCCTCGGCGTGCAGTTCCACATCATCCAGGAACGGAGAGCCGGCATAGAGGGCCATGTTCAGGCCATAGTGCAGATCGTGATAGAGGTTTGCGCCGGTGGAGACGATCCAATCGATGAATCCGGCTTTCATCATGGGGATGAGGCACGATTTGCCCAAACCGGCGGGCGTCAGCGCACCGGTGAGGCTCATCCCAATGCAGCCATTCTTGGGCAGCATCTTCTCGGTGAGCAGCCGAGCCGCTTCACGGAGGCGCCCGGCGTTGTACGCCAGGAATGTTTGGTCCACCAGATCGGCAGCGGAAATGTTCCGGCCGATCCCCAACGGATTGAGCCGGGGATAGGCGGCAAACTTTTTGGACACTTTCGAGCTCTTGCGCATGAGGAAGTTTTGCGGCAAAGAGCGACCGAGGCAAAGAGTTTTCCGATCGACACTCACCTCAGGCGTGGTAGGCCCGAACTTTGCCCTGGCCCGATCACGTTCCTCGGACCTACTCAGTGCGAGCCAGGGAGGTCAGCAACTGCTTGAGCCCAACCTAGGCTTTGCCGCAGGCACATGCTGCAGGGGCAGTTGGTGGAACCGCCGCGGCAACCGGGGCCGAGGTGTCGTAATTCAGATAAGGGCCTAGCCAACGCTCCACCTCCGCTACCGGAATTCCCTTGCGTCGATGATAATCGAACACCTGATCTTGGTCGATTTTTCCAACCGCGAAATACTTTGATTGAGGGTGCGAGAAATACAGGCCGCTGACGCTGCTGCCCGGCCACATGGCGAAATTCTCCGTGAGTTGGATGCCGGTGCGCTCGCGCACTTCGAGGAGTTGCCACAGCGTGCGCTTCTCAGTGTGGTCGGGGCAGGCCGGATATCCCGCCGCCGGGCGTATGCCTTGGTACTGTTCGTCGATCAGCTGATCGATGGTGAGTTGTTCGGCCTGGCCGTAGTCCCACTCCCCCCGAGCCCGCTGATGCAGGCATTCGGCGAAGGCCTCGGCCAATCGATCGGCCAGCGCCTCGGCCATAATGACATTGTAATCATCGTGATCGGCGCGGAATTGGTCGCATAGCTCCTTGAGGCCCAGGCCGCTTGTTACGGCAAAGGCTCCCAGATAATCCGGCACTATAGGAGCACTTGCCCCATGGCGCTCGGGCGCCACGAAATCGGCCAGGCAGAAGTTGGGTTGCCCATCGGGCTTCACGATCTGTTGCCGCAGGAAGTGAAACCGGGCGATCTTTTTCACGCGGGATTCGTCGGCATAAATCTCAACGTCGTCCCCGTCGGCATTCGCGGGGAAGAAACCATAAACCCCGCGAGCGAGGAGCAGGTTTCCGGCCACGATTCGCTCGAGTAGCCGCTGGGCGTCCTCGAATAACCGCCGCGCCTGCTCGCCGAACACGCTGTGGCGGAGAATCGAAGGATACCGGCCCCGCAACTCCCAGGTGTGAAAGAAGGGTGACCAGTCGATAAATCGCGCCAGCTCTTGCAGCGGGATCCGTAGGGCGTTTGGGTCATCCGGCACTGGCCTCGACGCCACTGTCCGCACGCCTAGGAAACGCGGGTGCGGTGGGGGCTGGCCGTTCCACTCCAGCGCCGGCCGGTGTTTCCGCGCCTGCTCAAGCGAGATCAAAGCTGCTTTTTGCCCGGCATGCTGGCGGCGCGAGCGGTCCTGTTCCTCCTTGTTTTTCGCCTGAAAACCAACGCGTTGCTCGGCGCTCAGGAGGCTGCTCATCACCGGGACAGCGCGGCTGGCATCCAGCACGTGAACGACGGGCTGGCTGTACGCTGGAGCGATTTTGACGGAGGTGTGGGCGCGGCTGGTGGTGGCCCCACCGATCAAGAGTGGGATGCGAAAACCCTCGCGCTCCATCTCCTTGGCTACATGCACCATCTCGTCGAGCGAGGGAGTAATCAATCCGCTGAGGCCAATCGCGTCGGCGTTCCGCTCGCGCGCCACCTGCAGGATCTTCTCACAGGGGACCATCACCCCCAGGTCGATCACCTCGAAATTGTTGCATCCCAGTACGACACCCACGATGTTTTTGCCGATGTCATGGACATCGCCTTTGACGGTGGCCATCACGATGCGTCCCTGCGCGTTGCTGGCGCCGCCTGCGGCTTTCTCCGCCTCCATATAAGGCAGCAGGTAGGCAACCGCTTTCTTCATCACTCGCGCGCTCTTGACGACCTGGGGCAGAAACATTTTGCCCGAGCCGAACAGGTCCCCAACGACATTCATGCCGTCCATCAGCGGGCCCTCGATGACCAGCAGGGGGCGTCCGTATTTTTGCCGCGCCTCCTCGGTGTCCGTGTCAATGTGGTCTACGATCCCCTTGATCAGCGCATGCGCCAAACGTTTCTCGACTGGCTCTTTGCGCCACTGGTCCTCCACCACCTCAGTCTTTTCGGTCTGCTTCACCGAGTCGGCAAACTTGAGCAAACGCTCAGTGGAGTCGGGACGGCGGTTCAGCAACACGTCTTCGACCAATTCGCGTAACTGGGGGGGGATCTCCTCGTACACCTCGAGCATTCCCGGGTTCACGATGCCCATGTCCATGCCGGCCTGGATGGCGTGGTAGAGGAAGGCGCTGTGCATGGCCTCGCGAACCACATTGTTCCCGCGGAAGCTGAACGAAACGTTGCTAACCCCGCCGCTGACCTTGGCGTGCGGCAAGTGCGCCTTGATCCATCGGGTAGCCTCGATGAAATCTCGGGCGTAATTATTGTGTTCCTCGATGCCGGTGCCAACCGTGAGGACGTTCGGATCGAAGATGATGTCCTGAGGCGGGAACCCAACCTGGTCGGTGAGCAATTTGTACTCTCGCGCACAAATCTCCTTCTTGCGCTCGACCGTGTCAGCCTGCCCGCGTTCGTCAAAGGCCATCACCACTACCGCTGCGCCATAGCGGCGGATGAGCTTGGCTTGCTCAAGGAATTTGGCTTCGCCTTCCTTGAGGCTGATCGAGTTCACCACCCCCTTGCCTTGGAGACATTTGAGCCCCGCCTCAATGATCGACCATTTGGAAGAATCGACCATCACCGGCACGCGCGAGATCTCCGGCTCAGAGGCGACCAAATGGAGGAAGTGGACCATGGCCTTCTCGGAATCGAGCATGCCTTCGTCCATGTTAATGTCGATAATCTGGGCACCGTTTTCCACCTGTTGCCGCGCCACCGTCAGGGCTTCCTCGAATCTACCCGCCAAGATTAGGCGGGCGAACTTGGGCGACCCGGTCACGTTCGTCCGCTCACCGATGTTCACAAAGTTCGTCTCGGGCCGTACGGTCAACGCTTCGAGCCCACTCAGCCGCAAATAGGGCTCTACCGTGGGAACCGCACGGGGAGGCAAATCCTTGACCGCGTTAGCGATGGCTTGGATGTGGCTGGGAGTGGATCCGCAGCAGCCGCCAACGATGTTCAGCCAGCCGTTCGCAGCGAAGTCGCGAAGGTCCTCCGCCATGCTGGCTGGCGTTTCGTCGAAGCCCCCGAACGCATTCGGCAGACCCGCGTTGGGGTAACAACTCAGATAAACCGGGGCTAGGCCGGACAACTCCTCGATGTAGGGCCGCATTTGCTTCGCCCCCAACGCGCAATTGATTCCCACGCTCAGCAACGGCAGATGCGAAATCGAATTCCAGTACGCCTCCACTGTTTGTCCCGAAAGCGTCCGGCCGCTTCGGTCAGTGATGGTAAAGGAGACCATCACCGGCAGCCGTTTGCCTAGCGCATCAAAGAGGGTTTCAATCGCAAACAGCGCGGCTTTGGAATTGAGGGTGTCGAAAACCGTTTCCACCAGCAGTACGTCCGCGCCGCCATCGATCAACCCTCGCGCCTGCGTGTGGTACGCCTCGACCAGTTGGTCGAAGTTGACCGACCTAAACGCAGGATTGTTCACGTCCGGCGATAGGGATGCCGTCTTGCTGGTGGGGCCTAGAGCGCCTGCTACGAAACATTGGCGGCCAGGCTCGCTCGCCATGACATCATCCGCCGCGCGGCGAGCATTGATGGCCCCGGCGACGTTCAGTTCATAGGCCAGATCCGCCATCCCGTAGTCTGCCAGCGACGTGGTCGTCGAGTTGAAGGTGTTCGTCTCAATGAGATCTGCTCCCGCTTCGAGGTATTGACGATGAATGGCCTGGATGATGGCCGGTTGGGTCAGCGAGAGTAAGTCGTTGTTGCCTTTGACCGAGCGTGGCCAATCCTTGAACCTCTCGCCTCGATAGCCGGCTTCGTCCAGGGAGCGGGCTTGGATCATGGTCCCCATCGCGCCGTCGATGATCACGATTCTTTGCCGCAGGAGGCGCTCAAGTTCTTCGGCCCGTGGGATCGGCTGTAAAATGGAATTTGGCATTCGAGTCGAAGGGCTTAGCCGTGTTCGACAGACGGCAATCTAGGCGAGAACCTAGTAGGCTTCAAGCTAAAAATCAACGTATCCTGATGTGATGATATGTTGCTTGGACACCGCATCATCGTCACGATCCCGCAACCTCCATTTCACACTCGCGTAACACTCCCGACACACGGCGGTGCCACCTTTGATCGTGGAACGATTTGGAATTATGTCCGACGCAAAACAAGCATTCGCACGGGCGCCGCAACCGGCTTTGCGGACCGGGGACGCGTTCCTGCCGGATGACCTGCGGGAGTGGGTGGATGAACGCACCTTAGCCAGCTTGGCGGTTGGCGTGGTAGCCGATCTGACCCACGGGACCATCGAGCCCGTTGGAACAGGGGAAATGTCACCTCGGACGTTCCTAACCATCCTTGCCTACGGTTATGCGACTGGCCGATACGCCTCCGAGCATCTGGAACATACTGCCGCCACTGATCCCATGTTTCGCTACCTGTGCGGGAACCAGTTCGTGGATTGGCAGATGATCCGCCAGTTCCGCCGGGTTTACCGTTCCTTGATTGTTCGGGCCCTCGTGGAGCTGTTCCATGTGGTCTGGACTTGGCGGGTTGCCCGGCTTGCCAACTCTGACTCGGACATTCCGAGCCCGTCCGCTGCCAGAAGACTCGCGGTGCCTGGTCTGGACGGGGCGTTTCAGGCTGCTGCCGAATCTCGCCTCGCTCAGGCGATCCGCGGCGACAGCATGGCAATGGATGTCTAGTCGGCGAGCTCTGCTCGTTTGGGCGGCAGCCGCGTGTGCGTAGCGAGTTGGCCAGGTGCCTCCCCGCACCCGTAGGAGATCAGTTACCCATCAACCAGCCGATCCTGGGCCCAGGCCACGCCCCCCGGCGGGCAGCGTGAACCGAGTCTAGCAGTTGGCGTTTCGCGAATCGGCTCGACGGAAGTTTACAGGATGTCTAATAAAGGACTTTATGAACTTCCGCGCTGTGTTTATCGCCATAACCATTGCCACGGCGTTGATCCTGTCCGCGTATCTGGTGAATTCGCGCCGGCCGCGTGTGATCGTCGAACAGCCCAGCGCCGCCTTTGTTCGGGCCAGTGGGAAGTGCGCTGAGTGCCATCTGAACACGCAATACTCAGTGGTTCATGAGTTCGAGATGAGCGCCCACGCGAAAAAGGGCATCAACTGCCTTGATTGCCACCAAGTGGCCTCGGGCCAGAAGGGAACCAACCACAATGGCTTCGTCATCAACGTTGCAGTGACCCCCGCCAACTGCCGCAACTGCCACGAGGCGATCTACCAGCAGTTTCTCCATAGCCGCCATGCTGCGGCCTCTTGGGCGGCGGTATCAGGTGACAAGGATTTCACTCCTGAGCAAATCGCCTTTGGCGAGCAATATCAACCCGGGGGCGTGAAGCGTTCCGCCAATGTCCTGACCACCCTTGAGGGCACAGCCGCGACCAAGAGCGGCTGCGCAAGCTGTCACAGCGTTGGGCGCCCCAACGACGACGGTACCATCGGCAATTGCACTGCTTGTCACACGCGGCACACGTCGTCGGTTGAGTTCGCCCGGTTGCCCAGCACCTGCGGCCAGTGCCACCTGGGCCCGGACCATTCCCAAATGGAGATCTATACTGAGTCGAAACATGGCTTGATGTTCGCTGCGCAACGCAATCTTCTCAACTTGTCGGCGCCGCCAGACAAGCTGACCACCCACGACATGTTTGTCCCCACCTGCGCCACCTGCCACATGAGCGGGATCAACGGTCGTGGAGTCACCCATGATCCATCTGAGCGGCTTTCCTATTATCTCTTCGCTGAAGTGACCAAGCCTCGTCCTGACGCCATCCGTGCCCAGGCCAAAATGAAGGATGTTTGCATCCAGTGTCACACCCCGCCGCTGATTGAAAGGGTCTATAAGGAAGCCGATGCTGTGGTTGAATCGACCAACGAAAAAGTCCTTTCCGGGAAATCCATTATGGCCGCGTTGCGTCAGGAGGGCATCCTCACGGGCACGGGCTTCCAGCAGCCGATCGAGTTCAAATACTTTGACCTCTGGCACTACTACGGTCGCACCTCCAAGCATGGGGCATTCATGGGGGGCGCGGATTTTGTGCAGTGGCATGGGAATTACCCCATCGTGCAGCATTTGGTCGAAATCCGTTCTGAGGCCGAGGAACTGCGCCGACAACATGCAGCCGGTCGCTAGCAAGTGGTATCGCAGCCCTCGGATCTGGGTTGAACTGTTTGCGCTTTTCAACCTGGCCGGACTGTCGCCTGACATTTTCCTGGCGCACAGCACCAACTTCTTTCGCCATCGCACCGAATACATTCCGCTGGTGTTCTCGGTGATCGCGCCGGTTCTCCTCCTCCCTGCCGTGGTCTTGCTGGCGCGCGGACAATCACCCTGGTGGCGGGCTCCGGGGTACGTCGTTGGCTGGGGATCCGTCCTCATCGGCGTGACCGGCTTGCTTCTGCACTTGGAAAGCCAGTTCTTCCAACAGTGGACCCTGGCGAGCTTGGTTTACGCCGCACCCTTCGCCGCGCCTTTGGCCTACACCGGAATTGGCTTACTCCTCATTATGAATCGAATGGTGGATGTGAACGACTTGGAGTGGCCGCTTTGGGTGATCTTCCTGGCCCTTGGCGGCTTTGCCGGGAATTTCATTTTCAGCGTCACTGATCACGCGCAAAACGGCTTTTACCACCATAGCGAGTGGATACCCGTTTGCAGCAGTGCGCTGGCGGTGGGGTTTATGATTGTTCCGTTGGTCATGCGGGTGAGCCGGGCGTTCCTGCGCGGGTGTGCATGGCTGATGCTGCTTCAAGCTGCGGTAGGACTGCTCGGATTTGGCCTGCACGTGCAGGCGGATGTTTATGGCGTAGGGCCAACGTTGCTTGATCGGATTATCTACGGCGCCCCGGTGTTCGCTCCCATGCTCTTTCCTGATTTGGTGCTTTTAGCCTGCATCGGTCTCTGGGTGCTGTATCAGCGAATTCCCGAACCCTGAGTTTTGGGCTCGGTTTAGAATTCCTGGAGACGCACGTCGCCTCGGAAAGACACCGGCACCGGAGGCTGGCGGGTTTTGTCTGTGCGAGCTTCTTGCCCGTCGGTGCGGCCTGGAGGGGATGGTCTGTACCTCCGAGGGTGCCCCCCGCAACCATTGGTCATCAAACCGGCAGGCTCACCCTAACCGTCGTTCCTTCCGCTGGCTGGCTTTGAACCGAGAAACTGCCCCCGTGGAGCTGCGCCAAGCGTTTGACGATTGTTAGGCCCAGACCCAATCCCGGCTGTTGAAAACCTTTGCGATCGAATTGCTGGAAAGCGTCCACTTGGCCGATTTGTTCCGGAGACATGCCCCTTCCCCAATCATGGACCGAGAACAGGAAGTGTGAGGCGTCACTCCTGGAGGAAATCGTCACTTTGTTCCCTGGCTTGGAGAACTTGAATGCATTATCGACGAGCTCGTCGACCAGTCTCTTCAGAAAGGGTTCACTGATGGCCACCGGCACGTCCATGAGATCGCATTCCAGGTCCCCCGCCCGCGAACACAAAGCCGCAGTCGCGCGCGCGACTTCTAGAATGACCTGCTTAGCCCCTGGAGTGTGTGCTCCACGAAGCGACTCGAAGGCGCTGGGATCGCTCTGATAGCGATCCAAATCGACAACGAATAGCAGATTCCGGGTCAGCCTCAGCAAGCGTGCGCCGCAATCCCGGATTCCCGTGGCCATCTCAAGCACTTCGCTGGGTTTGAGCCGGGCGTGGGCGGCGATCATGGCGTTGGAAAGGCCGATGATCCCTGAGAGGGGCGTGATCAACTCATGAGGCAGGGCGGATTCCAAGAAGACGCGGAGTTGAGCGATCTTCGCCTCGGCTAGCCCCTGAATCTGTTCGTAACGTCCGAGCCGTATCCTGACCACATCCAACAGTTGAGTGGTGGTGAAGGGCTTGGTCAGATAGTCGTCCGCGCCCATGAGCATCGCCTCCCGCGACGTGACTACTCCCGTATAACCGGTCATCATGACGAAGGGGATCGCGGCTGTGCTCGGATCGCTCCGCAAGGTTTGCAGGAACTCCGTCCCACTCATCAGGGGCATGTCGGCGTCGCTGAGGATCAGGTCAACCGACCGAGTGCGCGCGATCTGTAAACCACTGAGACCGTCGCCGGCTTCAATGGGCTCGTAACCGCCGACGCGGAGGGCTTTCGAGACGATGAATCGAAGCTCTTGGTCATCATCAACCAGGAGGATCGTATTCACGGGACGGGAATCCTCCGGTGCCTGACCAACTCGAGGTGGGAGCCGTCGTGGGATCCATTCTCAAAGTGCCGCCACTCGCGCTTGACATACATCCTGCTTGGACAATGGAGAACTCCCCAGCGGAACTTTCCGAACCATTCCATTTTAGCCAGTTTGGTGTGGGTCAATACGATTCTTGACGTTAAACCTTGTGTCCCAGCTAGCTACGTGTCAAGCGCAGAAACGACGCAATCCGTCAAATTTGCTCTGCTCGAACCTCTCAACCGCCTCAACATGCCTGATCGCTCACCCCGCCACTATCCCTTCGAACCTGGCAAATAGTTCGAGCCAGTTGCGATTTACGGTTCCGACCAACGCGTCGCGACCGCGCCACCCCGATCGCTTGTCTTGCCCAAAAACCGCTTGCCTGAGCCCCGTGATGGCTTCAGCTTGGTGGCGACCGACACATGAAAACCCTGGACCACTAGCGCATGGACGTAACTGACAGCCGCCTGCTCCGCCTCCATCCCCTGGATGATGTCCTAACCGTCATTCGGACCCTTGAGGCAGGAGAGGAAATACTGGTCCAGGGACATAGGGTCCGAGTTTTTGCCCGGCTACCGCTTGGGCACAAAGTGGCTGCTCATGATATTCCTTCGGGTGATAGGGTGTTAAAATATGGCGTCGCGATCGGTTCGGCGACCAGGGCCATTGTGGTTGGAGAGCATGTTCACACGCACAATCTCCGTAGCGATTATTTGCCAACCTACCTGCTGGAAACTCAGCACCGCTTCTTCGAGTCCCCGCATCATTCTGCTCCGTCTAGCGCATGAACGCGTACCTTCGCGCTGACGGCCGCAAAGGCATCCGCAACAACATCATCGTGGTTTACTTGGTGGAATGTGCCCACCACGTTGCCCGTGAGGTCGTTTTGCCGTTTCGGGACAAGGGCGTGCACTTGGTTGGCTTCGGTGGCTGCTTTCCCAACGCGTACGCGCACCGGATGATGCGCTCGCTAGCCACTCACCCGAACGTCGGCGCCGTTTTGTTGGTTTCCCTCGGTTGTGAAGGTTTCAACCGGGTTGACTTGGCGGCCTTTGCCCGCGCCTCCCGCCGGCCTGTGGGCACTCTGGTTATCCAGGAAACCGGCGGCACTCGCGCCACCATTCGTGAGGGCCAGCGTTGGGTTGAATCGGCTCTTCAAGAGCTGGCCGAGGTACCGAGGGCGAGTTTAGCTGTTCACGAGCTGATTGTGGGCACCATCTGCGGTGGCTCGGATGCAACCAGTGGCATCACTGCCAATCCTGCGATTGGCCGGTGTTTTGATCTCCTGGTCGAGCAAGGCGCCGCGGCGATCTTCGAGGAGACCGGTGAGTTGATGGGCTGCGAACAGATCATGGCCGCGCGCGCCGCGCGACCGGAGTTGAGAAGGGAACTGGTCGCCAGCGTCGAAAAGGCGGCGCGCCATTATGCCACTCTGGGCCACGGCAGCTTCGCGCCAGGCAATGCCGACGGTGGTTTGACCACCATCGAGGAGAAGTCCATGGGTGCTTACAGCAAGAGTGGTAGTTCTCCGATTTCAGGATTGCTTAAACCAGGCGACTGTCCACCCGGCGGGGGGCTCTACCTCTTGGATGTGGTCCCGGACGGAGAAGTTAGGTATGGTTTCGCTAACATTAACGATAATGCCGAGATCGGCGAGTTGATCGCCTGCGGTTCCCACTTGATCCTCTTCTCGACCGGTCGAGGGTCCGTCGTCGGTTCAGCCATTTCGCCTGTGATCAAAGTCTGCGCCAACCCAGAAACCTATCGCCGCATGGCAGAAGACATGGATATTGATGCGGGACGGATTCTGGAAGGCCGTGGGACGCTCGACGAATTGGGTCGCGAGATCCTGGAGCGAATCATCGAAACCGCCGAGGGTCGGCCTACTGCCTCAGAAAGCCTCGGACATCAGGAATTTGTTTTAACCTACAAGAGCTTCGAACCGATCGGCCCTGCCTGTCTGCCAAGCAGGGCGGCTTGAGACACATTATGCGTCCTCCAAATCAAGTCTATCCGTCTTCGTGCGCCCTGTTGTTGGCCTCTTTCCTTGCTGCCGGCCTGGTTCCTGGCTCCGCCGCTCGGGAAACCCCCGACTTCAACTTGCTCGACATTCACGGGCAAAACCATGAACTCCATCGGGCTGGAGGGCACGCCGTGGTCCTCTTCTTTACCGGCGTGGGTTGTCCGGTCGCGCGGAAAAGTGCGCCCAAGCTTCGGGCTCTGAAAGCGGAATTTGAGAAGAAAGGCGTCGAGTTTTGGGTGGTGGATACCTACGCCGACGACTCAGGTCGCGATGTGCTCAAGGAGGCGAGCGAGTTGGAGCTTTGGTCCTTCACTTACTTGCGGGATCCTCGTCAGGGCTTGGCGCTCTCGCTAGGCGTCGAGCGTACTGCGGAAGTCGTCGCCATTAGCACTCGCGATTGGAAGGTCTTCTACCAGGGCGCGATCGACGACCAACTCTCGGAGGGAGCCGAACGACCCGCGGCCAAGGAGAAGTTTCTTGAGGCTGCCTTAGCGGATTTTCTAGCCGGCCGGCCCGTGGCGACTGTCAGGACGAAAGCCCACGGCTGCCGTTTGTCATTTGCGGAACCGGCCGAGGCTAGCCAACCACCTTCCTATTCCAGCCAGGTCGCTCCGATCCTGCAGGCTCACTGCGTTCAATGCCACCGTGAAGGCGCCATCGCCCCTTGGGCGATGTCTAGCCACGAGCGGGTTAAGAATTACGCCCGCATGATGCAAGAAGTCCTTCTCGCTCGTCGCATGCCGCCTTGGGATGCCGATCCAGATTACGGCCATTTCCGAGATGTCAACCGGCTTACGCGTGAGGAGTTTCAAACCCTTCTGCGCTGGGCGGATGCGGGGGCACCGCGCGGCGACGGCCCCGACCCCCTCACGGCGCCTTTGCCGCCGATACCCGAGTGGTCCATGGGCCAACCTGACGTGGTGCTGCGGCTGCCCGAGGCACAGGAGGTTCCTGCCACCGGTGTTGTCGATTACCGGCATGTGAAAGTCCAGATCCCCCTCACCAATGAGGTCTGGATTTCTGGCATCGATATTCATCCGGGCAACCGCAAGGTCCTGCATCACGTCATCCTCTATGCCAAATGGCCCGGCAGCCAGGACGACACGAGCGGAAATGGCGTTCACCTTGCCGGTTGGGCTCCTGGCGTGCCGGCCGTGCACTATCCAAAGGGGCTTGGTAAGCGGTTGCCGCCCAATGCAGAGCTGACCTTCGAGCTCCATTACACCACCTGCGGCTCGCCTCAAACCGACCAAACCGAAGCAGGCATCTACTTTTGGCCCGAGCCACAATCGAAGGCGGTGGAGACGCGCCGCGCTGCCGAATGGAACCTTGAACTACCTCCGGGCAGTGAGGAGGCGCGACACGTCGCCACCTACGGATTTCGCAAACCAGCGACCATCTACGGATTGGCCCCCCACATGCACCTCCGCGGCAAGTGGATGCGCTACGAGCTGCTTTTGCCCAACGGCAGCAGAGAAACGATTCTGAACGTCCCGCGCTACGATTTCAATTGGCAGCTCGGATACGCCCTCGCCGAACCACGCCATGTCCCTGCCGGATCGTGGCTCCTGGTCACCGGTGCCTTTGACAATTCCCCGGGAAACCCGGCCAACCCCGACGCCTCACTCCGTGTCCACGCCGGCCGCCAGTCCTGGGAAGAAATGTTCATCGGGTTTTTCGACGCAGCGGATGATCTGTCTGAGAGCGAGCCCAACTTGACTTCGACTTCTCCCCGCTAAGCTCCTTGTGCCGCAGCCTCCCGGAGGTGGGTGGATTCTATAACTGGTCATGAACAGGTCGTGGAACTTCCGAAGGCGAATTCTTCGGCCGTGGGCGAGTCGTTGAATCCCTTTGTGAAAATCGAGACACGGCTCCTTGAATGAAGCCCTTGGTTCTGGCGCTCAACCCCTCGATCGATGCGGAGTGGCGCGTTGCACGAGTCCTCCCAAGTGAAAAAAACGAGGTGCTCTCCGAGCGACGATGGCCTGGCGGCAAAGGCGTCAACGTCGCGCGTTGGCTCAAACACCTGGGCCGGAAGGCAAACCTCCTCCTGCCCCTAGGCGGACCAGCGGGCCAGGAACTGTCCCGGCAGCTCCGGGCAGAGGAGTTGCCGGCCTGGGTGATTCGCACTCGGATCCCGACCCGCGTCAACGTCATTGTCACACCGGAGGTCGGGACACAGTACCGCTTCAACCCGGTATGGCACAAGCTAAGCCCAGCTCAGTGGATCGAACTCGCAAGCGCCATCGAACCCAGGATTGCTGCGGCTTCGCGGTTGGTCTTGTCGGGCAGCATGCCTCGAGGCGTTCCGGTTCTCACGTATGCGCAACTCGTTCGAAAAGCCAGTGATCAGGGGATCGAGGTGATTCTGGACTGCGACGGATCCGCTTTCGCTGCGGCGGTCAAAGCCCACCCGTTCCTGGTCAAACCAAATGAGCACGAACTGGCTTCTTGGGTGGGCTACGAACTCGGCTCGGAGATGGAGATCGTCCGGGCTGCGCAGGAACTCTCGCGGCGGACGCGAGGATGGGTGTTGGTCTCGCGCGGAGCTCTCGGCGGCTTGTTGGTGAACCGTGAGCAGGGTCGAGTCCTAAGTGCCGTGGCCCCCAAGGCACGGGTGCTCAATACGGTCGGGGCCGGTGATGCTCTCTTGGCTGCGGCCGTTGATCGCATCGAAGCGGGAGCGCCGCCCGAAGAGTGGCTGCGTGCGGGGATCGCCACTGGCACCGCTGCAACTGCTTGCCAGGGCGGACATTTGCCCAGCCGTGCCGCACTGACAAAGCTGTTAACTCAAGTTCAGGTGCGTAACCTTTAGCTCGTCTGGGCCAACTGGAACTTACCTTTTCGAATCTCGTTTCCCGGAGGTTATTAAAAGAACTGCTGGCCCGGTAGCGATTCTTCTCGCTATCGCCCACGCAGCCCATTATCTTCCGTCATAAGAGGTCTCGTAGCTCGTCTCAAGGGCTCCCAGTTCGGCGTACCGATTTTCGTCCGTGGACGACCCGTTTTCTCGTGCGCAGGAGTCCGATTGCCCCGTTGCCGGGGCTATGAACGGCATACGAGCAGGGTTTTGATCCGGATGACTTCACGGTCAAGCGGAAGATCACATTATTATGACCGATGATAACACTGTCCGGACGAGCAACAAACCGCCCGCCGCGAAGAAAGTTGCTGGCCCATCCATTCGGTGGGCGGCTTGGGGGATATTCCTGGCGGCGGCCCTGTGCGCTGCTTCGACGCAAGGTGCGACGCTGGCTGCGGACTATCGTTTTGAAGGCTCGTTGAAGAGTTCGGTGGCAGGCGCTCCGGACGCGATGCTCGAAGGGGCCGGCTTTGCGCGCTTCCGGGATGTGAATGTGCTTGGCGTGCTCCATCCCGTTCTCGACATTGGCGCGCCCGGCGGACTGCAGATCGCCACGACCGGCATCGTGGATCCCAACCACTACAGCGCGGTGATCCTGGTCTCGCTCAATTCGATCGGCTCTTACGTTCGCATACTTGACAACAACGACGCGTCGCCCAACCAGGGCTGGTTCCTGTTCAATGGCGGCTTGGCTTTTCTGACTCCAAATACCGACGGCCCCGCTGTAGTCCAGGCGCAACAATTCGCACAGATCACCTTGGTCAAAGACGGGAGTGTGGTGAGAGGCTACGCGAATGGTGCCAAGCAGTTTGAAATTGGCGATACCAACAGCATTGGTTCGATTGGTACCTCCGGGCTGATCCGAGTTTTACGCCAGGCGGATAGCAGTTTTTCTCCCGGCGGGCAAGTTGCACGAGTGCGACTATTTCAAGGTGCCCTCATCGACACGGAGGTAGCTTCATTGGATCTGACCCCGGCTTTGACGGCGGTTCCTCCCACAAATCCTGCGGTTGTGGCCGACTATCGCTTTGAGAGCTCGTTAAGGAGCTCCATTGCCGGAGCTTCTGACGCCAGCCTGGAAGGGGTAAGCTATGGCTCATTCTTGTCTGACACCGTTTTGGGTGCGAAGAAAGCCACCCTGGAATTTGGAGCTGGTGGTGGCATCCGAGTGGCCAGCAGCGGGCTCCTCGATCCAAAGCACTACACCATGGTGGCGTTATTCCAGTTCGCATCGGTCAGCGGGTACGCGCGGGTCGTGGATTCCCGGGACACACCCGACACCCAGGGCCTCTTTCTTGTAAACGGGCAACCGGTTCTGAATCCCTATCCTCCAGCCGATGGGCAGACTCTGGCCGACAAAGAGTACGCTCAGGTTGTTTTAGTTAATGACGGCCTTTATACACGGGTCTATCGCGATGGGGTTAAGTACCTTGATCTCTTCGACAGCACCGCCATGGATCAGATTGGGACGAATGGTGTGCTCCATTTCTTCCGCCAAGCCGACGGAGCGTTCGCACCGGGTGGCAGGGTCGCTCGTCTGAGGTTGTTCAACGGAGCTATGTCCGACGCTGACGTGGCGGCGATCGTGCCATTGGTCCCACCGACCACCGTTGGGCCGAGCGGCTCCACGGTCGTGGCAGACTACCGATTCGAAGGCAACCTGGCGAGCTCAGTGGCAGGAGGGCCCCTTCTGCAGTTGGAGGGCGGGAGGATTGCCGATTTCGTGCCTGACACCGTCTTCCAGTCAAATCGCACGGTGCTTGAGTTCGCAGGGACGAGCGGTCTCCTGCTTGATTCCACCGGGCTCGTCAACAAACAGTCCTACACTATCTCTCTTATCTTTGAGTTCCCATCGGTCTCGGGTTATGCGCGTTTAGTTGATGCCCGTGACCCCCCGGATTCTGAAGGCTTGTTCCTGGTCAACGGACTTCTGCTCCTCAACCCGTATCCCGCCGAAGCTGGTCCAGCCGCAGGCGACAAGCAGTATTCGCACGTGGTGTTGGTGAACAATGGGCTTTATACGCGCGCGTATCGAGACGGGGTCAAACGCCTTGATCTTCTGGACAACGCCGGCGTGGGCGCGATCGGGTCGGCGGGTCTCATGCATCTCTTCCGGCAATCGGACGGGAGTTATGCCCCCGGGGGGAGAGTGGCGCGGGTGCGGCTGTTTAACGGAGCGATGAACGACGCGGAAGTCGCGTCCCTTGGTGGCTTCGTCACGCCGGCGGCTGTATTTCCGAGCCCGAGCACCCTGGTGGCCGATTATCAATTCCAGGACACCTTGGCCAGCAGCATCACCGGAGCGCCCGATTTGGTATCCTCCGCGTCGGATCAAGTCGGCTTCGCGGACTCACCCGAACTCGCAGGCAAACGGACGCTGCGCTACAACCCGGGGTCCGGTCTGCTGTTGGACCTGCTCGGCATTGTTGACCCTGCCCATTATTCCGTCGTCGTCGCATTCGCACCCGCTTCGACCGCGGGCTACGTGCGAATAGTCGATCCGAAAAACCCAACACAAACTCAATCGTGGTTTTTGGTTAACGGAGGTTTCAATTATCTCCCGTTTGGCATGGTTAGCACCGCACAGGTGATTCCGGGAGTGTTCACCGAGGTTGCCTTCGTGGTGGACGGCGATTTCGTGACCGCCTATTCCGACGGCGATCTGGTTGCCAGGTTAGTGGATCCAAACCATTACTCCACCCTGGGTGCCGATGGCATACTGAACTTCTTCCGGCAATCGGATGGAAATTACGCCTCAGGAGGGAACGTGAGTCGCATACGCGTCTACAACGGCGCTCTAAACGAGACTGACATAGCCCAAATGCCAGCCTCGGTGCCACGCCGAGATCTTGGCACTATTCCTCCAGGATCCAATGTCGCTCTCTCTTTCAATGAGGGCTACTTGACCGTTCCTGACACCAACTCGCTGTCAGCGCCCTACACGGTTGAGTTTTGGGCTTTGCCCACTGGAACCTCAAGCACCCTCGGGGTTCTTGGTTCCCGGCAACCGGGCGAGGCCTCGTTCGACGTGAAATTCTCGGGCATCAATGGCCTGCAAGCCGACATCGGCGACGGCAATTCCTGGCTCGCGTCCGGGAGCTACCAGTTTCCTCAGCCCATTGCCGATTGGGTCCATGTCGCCTACGTTGTTCGGCCCACTAGCTATGAGATTCTTATCAATGGGCAACCAGTGGCGACCAATACTCTTAGCGGCCCTGGCTTGCCCTTGCTCTATGATGGTAATCATCAATTGCGCATTGGGTTGTCCTACGGCTCCGAGTTCATGCAAGGAGCGATCGACGAGGTCCGGATCTGGGATGTAGCGCGGACCGACGGCGATATTGCCTCGGCCCACAAACTCGTTTTGAGCGGGAACGAAGCCGGGTTGGTTCACTACTACCGCTTCTCCGAGGGCAGGGGTTCAGTCGCGGGGGACTTGAGCAAGGCCAGCCGGGCTGCGAGCGCTGCGATCGCGACTGTGGGTAACACCGTGCGGTGGATCATCCCTGGGCCAGTTCTGGAGAACAGCGCCACCAATCAGTTGCCGGACCTCGTGATCTCCGGCGTGGGTGCCCCTACAAACCTCGCGCCAGGCGAAACTGTCCCGATCGTCTATACGGTCAGCAACGACGGCACGGGCTCGGCATCCGGGCCGTGGGTCGATGGGGTCTTCCTTTCTCAGGATCCCAGTTCTGTGATCAGCTTCCGGTTGAGTTCATTCGTCGTGACAAACACACTGCCGCCAGGCGCCTCCATGATGTTCACCCAGCAGGTGACAGCGCCCCTCAGCGGACCGAGCGGCAACCTCTATTTCGTGGTTGGCACCGATGTGGGGAACGCCATCTCCGAATCGAACGAGGAGAACAACAATCTCGCCGCGACCAATTTTACGATCATCCCCGGTACCCTCTCATTGCAAGTCGCCGCAAGCGTGGTACGAGATGATGTGCCTACGCTCGGGGCATCCGTCACCCGCAATGGGGACCTTGGCGCGGCGCTCACGGTCAGCATCTCCAGCAGCGACATCTCGGAAGCCACAGCCCCGAGTTCGGTGGTGATTGCGGCAGGGCAAGCCACTGAGAGTTTTTTGATCAGCATTCAGCAGGATGGGCTTCTGGATGGCCCGAGAAATGTGACCCTCGCGGCTAACGCCCCTGGCTTTCTCCGCGGCTCGAGTGACTTTACGGTTCTCGACTCCGCACTTCCCGCTTTGGGCCTGTCCATTCCCGCAGCACGCTTGAGGGAAGGGGATAGCGTGGCGGCGACGCTGACGCGCCAGGGTAACCTGGAATCGGCACTCGCCGTCGCAGTCAGCGGGTCGTCGGCGAGCTTGCTCTTTCCGGCAAGCATAATCATTCCCGCTGGGCAGTCGAACGCGGTCTTCACCGTCCAGTCTGTCAATGATTCAATCCCGCAGTCGAGTCGGACGAATTTGTTCACCATTTCGGCCCAAGGGTATCTCCCAGCCTCCGGCGTTTTGATCGTAGATGACAACGATGTGCCAGCCATTCAGCTACGGTTGACCGACCACACCGTGAGCGAGAACGCCGGTCCGCAAGCGACGACCGGCACCGTAACGCGAGATCGTGCCAGTTCAAGCCCGTTGACTTTGTCCCTGACGAGCGGGAATCCTAGCGCTGCCCAGGTTCCCGCAACGGTCACCATCCCGGCGGGTGCCACCAGCGCCATCTTCAGTGTCCTAGTGGTGGACAACACGATTGTGGACGGAACCAGAACGGTGGCGATTGGGGCCGCCCTGGTCGATTCCTCCACCCATGCCATCCTTGCACAAGCGGCTCCCGAAGTGCTGACGATCACGGATAACGATGGACCCTCATTGGGGCTGGAACTGGCGGCGAATGTCGTGAGAGGCGGGTTGAATCCGGCGACCACGGCGACGGTTAGCCGCAGTGGAACAACGACCAGTTCCTTGGCGGTTTCACTCTCATCGAGCGCCACTGCCCAGGCAACAACTCCGCCCATTGTAACCATTGCGAGTGGAGCTGCCTCAGCCACTTTTCCGATCTCCTCCTTCGCGAGCGGGAATCAAGCGGTTGTCATTACAGCCTCCGCCATTGGGTTTGCGCCGGCAGCCAGGACACTAGTCGTGTCGGACGCTAACCTTCCTGACTTGGTCGTGACTGGCTTAAAGACCCCGGGCTCGGTCTTGAGCGATAGCGTGTTCAGCGTGAGCTTTCGCATCGAAAACCGAGGGTTTGCGCCAAGCGGGACGAATTTTCTTCAGCGGATTCTCCTGTCTTCCGACCCTGTCCCAAGCGCGGACGATCGAGTTTTGTTCGAGAACGCCTTCGGTGGCTCCATTCCCGTTGGCTCCTTCTTCGAGCAAACCTTCCAGCTTCCCGCTCTGAAGATCCCCGGTGACTACTGGATTATCGTGATAACGGACGCCGAGAACAGCGTCCCTGAGCTGCTGGAAAACAATAATTCGGCCGTCTCTACCCAGGTGGTGCACGTTGAGAAAGCCTACAGTGCAACTCTCACGACTGCTACCACTGTGGCACTGCCCGGCACGCCTATCGTGCTCAAGGGCAGAGCCGTCACTACCGGTGCAAGCGCGCCGGCCCCGTTCGTTGTCGTGGACATCACCGTACGCGTCCGCAACACCGAGAGACACATCGCGGCGCTGACCGATGCTAATGGGAACTACCAAACGGTTTTCAACCCACTGCCTGGCGAAGGTGGGAGTTATTCACTGGCCGCCGACTATCCAGGGGTGACCAACTCCCCAACCCAGGCTTCGTTCATCATCCCGAGTCTCAGCATCGACATTGTGGCAGGTGGCGCACACGTCGCGGGGCAATCGACCGCCACGTTCACCACGCCGGTGCACAATCTGGCGAACTTTCCTCTCACGAAATTGAGCGCGGTGGCCGTATCGGTTCCTCCGGGAGTCAGTATCGTGGCCACGGTTTCGGCGCCGACCCTGAATGGAGACGCCGACACTACCCTGGGCATGGTGGTCACGGCGACTTCCCAGGCCCAAAGTGGTGGAGCGGTAGTGCGGGTGACATCGCAGGAAGGCGCGGTGGCCGACCTAGCACTGCCGGTGACCATTGAGTCATTCCTCCCCCGCCTGGTCGCATCTCCCTCGGAACTGGAGGCGGGCATGCGACGCGGTGGTCAATCCACGGTGCAGATTGGAGTTACCAACTCGGGAGGAACCACGACCGGCCCGCTCAATGTCCTGGTTCCCGCCGCACCTTGGCTGAAGGTGGCTTCGGGAACTCAGATCCCCGCTTTGGCCCCTGGCGCCGGGACGTTAGTCTCGCTCCTGTTGACCCCGGCTGCCGAACTCGATCTCGGCCCCTACTCGGGCAGTGTTGTGATCGACTCCACGAACGTCTCGGTAACGGTTCCGTTCACCTTCCGCAATCTCTCGGATAGCTTTGGTAGCCTCCGCATCGAAACTGTGGACGAATACACTTATTACGCCGCCGGCTCGCCCAATCTGACCAACGCGGTGGTAAGAATCCTGGATAGCGCAACAAAGCAGGTTGTGGTTACCAACGTTACCGGTGTGGACGGTTCCTTCTCGGTGGCCAGCCTTCCCGAGGCTTACTACGACCTGGAAATAACGGCGGACGGTCATAGCACCTACAAAGCGACCATATTGGTCGAAGCCGCTAAAACCAAACAGGTGACCGCCTTCCTGAGCCGTCAGACTGTTCGTTACCTCTTCTCGGTGGTTCCAACTGACGTGGAGGATCGTACTCGCATCGAGATTACCACGACGTTTGAAACCTTCGTCCCGATTCCCGTCCTGACCGCTGACCCGGTCTACTTTGACCTGTCGAACTGGTCCGGTTCAGCTACCCAAGTGAACATCACTCTCTCAAACCACGGATTGCTAGCCGCACAGAATGTTCAACTCGCGCTCCCCACTTTTGCGGGCGTGGACTTCTCCAGCTTGATCTCACAGATCGGGACTTTGCCTGCGCAAAGTTCGATCACTCTCCCAATTGTGATTCGAAAGACCAGCGGCGGCGTTTTGGCCTCGGGCGGGAAGGTGCCTGGACTCAGGGCGAAGGCCTCACCCAGCGGGGGATCCTGTTACGCCGACGCGTCCTTTAGCTTCGACTTGGTCTGTGGACCGCAGATCAATACCTACAACGTTCCCCTGCGCTTTGACAGACTGCCTGGGTGTTCGCCTCCCCCTTTCTCGCTCAGCGTCCCGTACTTTGCCCCGTTCAATTACGTTGGCGGCGGACCCGTAGGAGGGGGCGGTGGTTGGGCGAGTTGCCCTGAATGCTTCTCAGGAGGGCCCCAGCTTTATAGCCCTCCCCGCATCGTTTCGCCGCCGAACAATTGCGATCCGTGCCTGGTTGGCCTGGGATCGGCGATTATCAAATGCGCCAAGCTGGCGCCTCCCGCCAAAGCAGGCAACTGCGCCCTGGAGGCTGCTAAATGCGCGTATAGTTTGCTCGGGGGAGTGACCAAGGACGCGGCTGTCGGCTGTCTCGGCAATGCGGGCACATGTTTGGGTGGCGCGGCGGGGTCCGTCCTGGGAATTCCAGGCTGTGTTCAGCCCCTGGGCGCTTGTTTTGGCGGCGGCGCGGCTGGTCCCACGTCGCTCGCACGGGTTGGCCTTTCCTCGTTATCTTCACAGGGCGCGGGAAACTCAACTGCCAATGTGCCCTCGGAAGCCCAGCCATATTTCCTTCAATTGAACCGTGCCATTGCCTTCGTCGCACCTCTGGCCAACGTCCTCGGGGGTGACGTGTGGCTGCAGGACGTGGATGATTCAAGCTGGACCGCCTGGTTCACCGTTTTCGCTGCGGCCATTCAGACAGGTAGCCCTGCGGGGGCTCAGATTTCGGCCGCGGAGCTAAGCCAACTGCTGGCGTTACCTTTGCCTTCGCCTTCCCTTACACCCGCGGATGCACGACAATTCGTTGCCCGATGGAATCGCAGCCTGGATTATTACAGCCGCGGCATCTTCACCGTATCCCAGGTGCCGACTGGCGAGAGCTCCGACTTTGTGGCGACCGACGTGTCGATCACGCTCGCCGCCGCCGCCATCGCTGCTAACGACGGCGCCGTGGCCGACGGTTACGAAGATCCCATAAATGCCGTTTACCAAGCGGGCTTGGAGTTTGTGGCAAGGGCCAATAGCTCCGGCGGCGGGTCGTGCGCCAGGGTCGTTCTGAAGATCGAGCAGGAAGCGGTGATCACTCGCGACGGCTTCAACGCCACGCTCGAGATTGCCAACGACACTGACCAGCCTTTGACCGGTATTTCAGTTGAACTCAATATCCACTCCGCGGCGGGTGAGGACACGACCAGCCTGTTTTCAATCCGTTCTCCAACGCTAACGGGGATGAGCGGAGTGGACGGCTCGGGGCAGGTGGCTCCTCAATCCTCCGGGAAGGCAAGCTGGATTCTAATCCCGACCTCGGACGCCGCCCCTGACGGCACCGTGATCCATGTAGTGGGGGGGACGCTTCGTTACCAGCAAGACGGCGCCCAGCTCACGATCCCTCTGCTGCCCAGCAGCATCAATGTGCTGCCCAACGCCAGCCTATCCCTGAAGTATTTCCATCAACGCGATGTCTTCGCCGATGATCCCTTTACGGAAGTGATCGAGCCAAGCATCCCGTTCTCCCTCGCCGTGATGATTCAGAACAGTGGCAAGGGGTTGGCTCGCAACGTGCATATCGCCTCGGCCCAGCCCAAGATCGTGGAGAACTCGAAGGGTTTATTGATCGACTTCTCGATCATTGCCACCGAGGTGGACGGTCAATCACTGACCCCCTCCCTAACCGCACAGTTTGGAGATGTTGCACCGGGCGAGATCAAGATCGGTCGCTGGTTGCTCAAGGCCAGTCTCCAAGGTCTGTTCACCGACTACTCCGCCACCTTCGAAAACCTCGACGGGCTAGGCGACAAGCGCCTTTCGCTCATTCAGAGTGTGGAAATTCACGAGATGGATCACATTGTGAACGCGGACCGTTCGTTCGACGATGGCCGCCCAGACTTCCTCGCCAACGACGTCCCTGATTTTAACAACTTCCCCGACACGCTTTACCTTAGTCAAGGGAGCAACATGCCCGTTGTGGTAGTGACGAATGCTGTGGTCGATGCCCCAGTCTCCACAACTCACTTGCTCGTTGGACTCTCAGCCGCTATGCCCGCGGGTTGGGGCTACCTCCGGGTGCCTGAGCCTTCGGATGGCGCTTTCCGGCTTATTGAAGTTCGCCGCTCGGACAACTCGCTTGTCTCCCTCGACACGAACGTTTGGGTGACCGATCGCACTTTCATTGGTTTTAGCCAGAAACCGGTTCGTGAGAATGCTCTCCACTTGCTAGACTATCATAGCTCGGGTTCCTACTCGCTCTTATACGCTCCGCGAGGGCCAGTGGACATCACGGCGCCAACCAGTTCGGTCGCCGCCCTGCCGGCGAACGTGACCACCTCGATTCCAGTTAGTTGGCGCGGATCTGACGGAACTAATGGCAGCGGCATCGCGTACTACAATGTTTACGTCTCGACCGATGGAGGCGCCTTCGCTCTCTGGCTCGCCAAAACCACGGACAACGGCGCGATCTATGACGGAGAAGTTGGCCACAGCTACGCATTCTACAGCCTCGCCACCGATTTAGCGGGGAATCAGCAAACCGCACCGGCAACGCCTGACGCACACACCACCGTCAGCCTCATTAATACGGCCCCGGTGCTCACTCCGGCTGCACCGGTCACCATCGACGAAGGCGAGACCCTCAACCTGGCGAACACAGCCTTCGATGCCGATCTCCCGCCCCAGACCCTCACCTGGAGTCTTGGGCCTGGAGCCCCGGCTGGGGCGCAGATCAACCCGGCCAACGGAGTCGTCCGCTGGGCAACGAGCGAGGTGGACGGTCCCAGCACCAATCACTTCACCATCGTAGTTAGCGACAACGGACAACCCAGCCTCTCGGCCACCGGGTTGGTCTCTGTGATTGTCCGGGAGGTCAACTCCGCCCCGGTGATCGCCGCCATCACCAACCGGGTGATGGGAGAGCTGAGGACCCTTACCATCCAGGCCGAGGCTACGGACTCGGACTTGCCCGTGCAGAGGTTGACCTATTCTTTGGTTGCGCCGCCCACCGGGGCTGGCATCACGACCTCCGGGCTCTTCAGTTGGACGCCAACGCGCCTCCAGGGCCCGAGCACCAACTTCATTCAGATCAAAGTCACGGATAACGGCACGCCGCCTTTGAGCGCTACTCAGACCTTTACTGTGATTGTGCGCGATAGCGAGGGTGACATCCTTGTCATTGCAGATTCCATGGCCGCCCTGCTTGCGCCGGAAATGTCGAGTGGCCTAAGCCTTAATTCAGGCCTGGATATCACGACGCTCTCTTTCGACCTCGCCGCCAGTTCCGATCGACTCCGCGATGTGACCATCCAGCCTCTCATCCCCGAGATTTCCACGGCCACGCTGACTCCGGACGGTTCGAACCAGTTTCATGTAGTTCTGGTTGCGGCGGTTGGGGAACTCCTTCAGGGTAACCGTGCCGTAGCGAACCTTGCCTTCAACGGGGGAAGCAACGTGCACTCCGAACTCCTGACCTTGTCACCCCAGAACATTACGGCGATTCGTTCGGATGGGCAGGTGGTGGCCAACGCTCGTGGCGTAACAGGGCGGCTCCACCTCATCGGACTTGAACCACTCATCGATATCGGTTCCGGAGCGTCGGTCCAGCTCATGTTCTATGGGGTTTCCGGCCACAGCTACAACCTTGAGGAAAGGGCCACCCTCACGCCAACTGACGTGTGGAGGTTCCAACTGCAATACGACCAGACTAACTTGCTGCAAACCATGCCCATCGACACAGCAGCTCCGTCCATGTTCTATCGTTTGCGCGAGAACTAAACGGCGGGCGACCGATGCTTTGGGCGATCGGGGATGCCGGAACCTTCTCCCTTGAGCCAAGACGCCGATCGAAAGTGGAGCGATCAGATGAGATCGTATCCCACATCCCGCTCAAAGCATCCGTGGTCGGGTTGCTCATCTCCCCAACCCGGACGGTAGGCGGTGTCCTTCACCTTGCCCTGGCCAAACGCCGGGTGGGCGATCGCTGAGGCGGCTTGGCTGCGATCAGGGACAGTTGTGGAACCCTCCGCGTTAGCGGTCGATTCCTGGCTGTTTTGGGTGGCACGTCCAGCCGGATCCTGGGTCCGGGGAAGGTAAGCCGAAAGCGGGAACTCGGCTCCGTCTTGGCCAACCAGCCGGTCACCGTCCTTCACGAAGGACACGAGTCGACGCTGGACCGTGTCGGCGGCTAGGAGAAGCGATTGCAGCGAATCTTCGCCCGTGATTTCTGGTAACGGTCCGTCAAGTCCGTGGAGCGCGACCGGAGTCTGCCAGAGCCCGTCCGGTGCTTGGAAAGGCTGGCCGATCTCGACGATCAACGCGATTGTCTTGCCTCCCTGACAAAGACCAATCAATTCAGTTCTGGCAATTGGAGTGGGGGTCGATGCGGGACGGTTTGTGTTTACCATGGCGATTTCTTTATGGCGGCTTGCGCTTCGCCAACGACCTCAAGGTCATCTTGGCACTCCCGTACCGCTGCCAAACTCCCCGCGCACAGCCATGTTGTTGTCTGTGACCAAGCTGGTGAACCGCTCCCTGAATTCCGCCAGGGCGCAGACCATCGTGCCCAGCTTCGGCTGGTTAAGGTGAGCTGATCGCGTCTGGCCGTCTATCGGGGGAATCCCCCATGTCTCGCCCAGCCGACCGGATTGCTCGATCGCGACTGCCTGGACCGACGCGTTGCTGGTCGTCGGCGCCTCGTCGTTTCTCGAGGGACACACCACCCGAGGCAGCCCGAATGCAGCGCTACGCAATAGCGTGGGACCTCTCTGCGGAGCTTTGCTCGGCCGTCAACGGGTCCAGAGAGGAGCTCAAACGGATTCCCGACGCCAGACTCGGGCACCCCGCGGGGAAGCAGGTTGTTCAAGCTCGTTGGCGTACGCCATGGCCTTGGCCGCGAGGCTCCTAAAGAGCATCGCTTTGTCTTTGCCGGGCATTGCCCGGATGGCCAGCAACCTCTCATGCAATTCTTTCAGACAAGGGTCTGTGTCGAATTCTGTGGATGGAGTTTTGTTCGGATGGGTGGTCATAGAGCGTATTCGATAAATCTAATGCTAATTATACTATGCAGCAGAAATAATCATGTTGGCTGGGGCTGATAAATAGAACCCATCCAACCAACAACGGCGATGCCTCTCTTAGTTCGATTGGTGTTCATTCAGGCAACGGGGACCAGTGTCTTCCGCCAGAACCATCTGCCGGGGTGACTTCATCCATTCGTGAACTCACTGAATTCCAGCCAACACATCCATGACCTCGCTCCGCTTCCGGCCGCGCTCGAGTTTCTGTGTCGGCATCTCCGCCAGTCCGGAACTCGGACTTGTCGGACTGGGGGCGGACGGCAGTGAGGGGGGGAGGCTGACACTCCCATCGGAGACATGCGCTGTCTTCCATGCGCGGACTATCCCTGAATTGCCCCCCTCATGGGAGTCGGGGATTAACCCCATCTCTTCGGTGGTGTAAAGATGGGTAACTAATCCGCGAGCGGTCTACAAGATTGGCAACCAAGCCAGCCAGGATTTGGCCAGCCAGGACACCGTAAAACCCTGGTGAATCTGGTCAACCGGAAGGCTCACCTAAGGGTTGGGTCCCGAACTCCGGTTGCCCCGTGGCCCACCCAGTTGCCCCTCAAGTGCTCGACCCAGAGGCGCGGCGCGACCAACTGGGGCGTGTTGCCCCGGCGCGTGCGGGGACGATTAAGAGTTGTAGCTGTGCAGGTTGCCCCTGCCAGGCAGGGCACCGATTCTCTGGTTCAGTAGCTCAGCATGGGATCAGAATGTTTACTAATACTTTCCATACTCACCCCATCGATTTCACTCGCATTCCTCCCTTGCGCGCACGATGCTCACTTATACCTGGGGCAAAAACCCAGGCCTTGAAACGATGAAGACTATTCAGCGTTTATTTGAACTGCAAGAACTCGAAATGGGTCCGAAAGCCGAGGCTCCGGAAGCTCGGCGGGCGGCTGAAACTGTACGGAAAGACATTCCGGAAACGATCCTGGCTCACTACGACAGGCTGCGGCTCCGCGGCAAGAAAGGTGTTGCCATTGTTCGTCACTCGGTCTGCACCGGCTGCCAGATGAAACTGGCTTCGGGTGTCTACGCCAAGCTGCTCCGGGATGATGACATCGGTATCTGCGATACCTGTGGCCGTTACCTGCTCTTGGGCGCGGACGAATTCCCCGGGGTTCCGGGCGCACAGCCAGTAACGCCAGTTGCGGCTCCAATTGCCCGCAAACGACGTCGGAAGGTCCCGGTCGATGCCGCCGTTTAATCCTCCCGGCCTGGCGACAGCCACCCTGGCGGATTTTACGGATTCAGCGCTCATCATCTCCGGGTTTGATACCCGGGACGCCAGGGGTGTAACCTGGGTCTTGGCTGATGCGCTGAGCCGGCAGGGTCTGTTGCCTGAGCCAGCGCGCTTCTGCTGGGCCGTCGCCGAGCGCGAAGCCAAAGTGAGCACGGCCATGGATTTTGGCGTGGCCTTGCCTCACGCTCGTTTGCCCGGGCTCCCCCGCCTGTGTTTCGCCTTGGGGCGCAGCGATCTGCCTATCGCCTGGGGACCTGCAGCTACACCTATCCAACTGGCCTTTTTGTTCGCCGTGCCGGAACACGAAGCGTGTGGCTATCTGAGCTTGGTTTCTGCCGTGGCCAGAGTGTCTCGGCAGTCCAGGCTGCTAACCAACCTGCGAAGCGCTTCTACCGCGGATGAAGTTTTGGATTTGCTTGGCTCGGTCCCAGTCAAGGCTTGGTGAGTCACGGCGGTGCTCTGTCGGGAGAAGTGACACCCATACGACTATTTGTTAACATTCATTCGAAGATAAATCGCTTGAACTTGCTCGCCTCGATCTCCTTTCGCCCCCGTCTGCTCGATACCCTCAAGGGCTATTCACGCGCACAGTTTTTTGCCGACCTCGTCGCCGGCCTCACCGTTGGAATCGTCGCTCTCCCCTTGGCTATGGCTTTTGGGATCGCCTCGGGCGTCAAGCCTGAAGCCGGGATTTTTACCGCGGTGATCGCCGGCTTCCTGATCTCCGCATTGGGCGGCTCGCGAGTGCAGATTGGCGGACCCACCGGCGCCTTTGTGGTGATTGTCTATGGGATCATAGCCCGCTATGGTCTCGATAACCTCTTGATCTGCACGATCATGGCCGGTTTTATCCTGCTTATCATGGGATTCGCGCGGATGGGCACCATGATCAAGTTCATCCCATACCCCGTCACCATGGGGTTCACCTGCGGCATCGCCGTGCTGATCTTCAGCACGCAAATCCGAGATTTTCTGGGTTTGAACGTTGAGAAGGTGCCGGCAGATTTCGTCGAGAAGGTGATCGCCTTGGGGGCGCATCTAAACTCGATCCAGTGGCCCACCGCCTTGCTGGCGCTTGGGTCGGTGGTAGTCATCATGGCTTGGCCCAAACGCCTGGCCAAGCGCGTCCCGGGCTCGATTGTGGCGTTGGTAGTTGGCACGTCACTCGTCATGGTCTTCGGGCTGGACTCCAAACTTGGGCTGGCCACCATCGGCAGCCGATTCAACGGCATCCCCCAAGGGATGCCCGGGCTGCACTTTCCGGCCCTGTCCTGGGAACACATCCGCCAGTTGGTGCAACCGGCTACGACGATCGCCTTGCTCGCTGCAATTGAGTCGTTGCTCTCGGCCGTGGTGGCCGATGGCATGATCGATGATCGCCATGATTCCAACCAGGAGTTGATGGCGCAGGGGATCGCCAATATTTGCTGCCCCTTGTTTGGCGGCATACCGGCAACCGGCGCGATCGCCCGCACGGCCACTAACGTTAAGAATGGCGGCCGCAGCCCGGTCGCCGGGATCATTCACGCCGTCACTCTCCTGGTCATCATCCTCGTCGCCGCACCTCTGGCGAAGTACATTCCTCTGGCTACCCTGAGTGCGGTTCTGGTAGTGGTGGCTTACAACATGGGCGAATGGCACCAGTTCACCCGCTTAACCAAGTGGCCGAAAAGCGATTCCGCTGTGTTCCTCACCGCTTTTGGCCTGACTGTGCTGGTCGACCTGACCGTGGCTGTCGAGGTTGGGATGGTCCTGGCCGCGGTGCTGTTCATCAAACGGATCTCCGAAACGACTCAGATTACGTCTGTGGACGAAGCCACTGAAACGGAGGGCTCGCACCATTCTCTGACCGGCAAGGAGATTCCCGACGGAGTGATGGTTTTCCGCGTTTTTGGCGCGTTTTTCTTCGGCGCTGCGGACAAGTTAGAGACTGCCCTTAAGCGAGCCGGCCAGCCCCCCGATGTGCTGATCGTGCGCATGCGCAAGGTGCTGGCCATTGACGCCACGGGCCTCAACGCGTTGGAAGATCTCCATGAAAAACTCCGAGCCAAAGGCAAGCATCTCCTTCTCAGCGGCCCTCACACCCAGCCTTTAATGGTTATGGAACGGGCCGGCTTCATCGACCGAATCGGGCGCGAAAACGTCTGCCCGCATATCGATGCCGCCCTGGCTCGAGCAAGGGAGATCCTGGGCCTGCCGCCGGCACCACCGTCCGATCCTCTGGCGCACGAAAAACAGCAGCTGGAAACCGTTCGTCAAGAACTCGCCAATGCGCTCGATAGGGTGGACGGCGTGCTCGGGCGCCCGTCCGGGGAGAACCCAAGCCGACCGCCGACGCGTTCGGCGGCCAAGGCCTTCTAGCGTTATGGACAACCCCTGCTCGACCTTCCTGCACCTCAGCTTGCTCCTGTATGTGGTGGGTGCGGTGGCCGGGTTGTTGTTTCTTGGCCGGCCCAGGTTGGCCAATTTGTTCTCGTTCGGCTTTGCTACCGTCGCGGCGCTCTGCCAGGGGCTTTCGTGCCTGATGGCCTTGGTTGGCGGCACCGCGGCCACGAACGCTTCAGCCCGCCTTATCCCTTCGATGGTTCCTTACGTGGAGTTCACCGTCAGACAGGACCCCCTCGGAGCCTTCTTTGGGATCATCGTTTCGCTCCTCGGCCTCGCCTTGTCCATCTACTCGCTAGGCTACGCCCGCGGCTTCTACGGCCGCAAGAATGTGGGGGTGCTGGGCTCCTTTTTTAACGTCCTGCTCCTGAGTACGACCCTGGTGTTTTTGGCAGACAACGCCTTTTTCTTCCTAATGACTTGGGAGGTCATGGCGCTGTCGGCCTACTGCCTGGTGAGTTACGAGCACGAACAGGAGGAAACCCGAAAAGCCGGCGTGCTCTACTTCATCATGTCCCATATTGGCACCGGATGCCTGATTCTGGGTTTCCTTCTGCTGTTCCAGAGCTCAGGCTCCTACAGCTTCGCCAGCTTCCACGCCTTGGGCAATACCATGGAGCCGGCTCACCGCAACGCGGTCTTCCTTGTTTTCCTCATCGGCTTCGGCGTCAAGGCAGGCATTGTCCCGCTACACATCTGGCTTCCCGCGGCTCATCCCGTGGCGCCTAGCAACGTGTCCGCCCTCATGTCTGGCGTCCTGATCAAGACGGGCATTTACGGCTTGACCCGGGTGTTTTTTGATTTTCTGGGGACACCGCCGAACTGGTGGGGGGTTACCGTGCTGGCGATCGGGACAATCTCGGCGGTGCTAGGCGTGCTCTACGCGCTCATGGAGCACGACCTCAAGCGCCTTCTGGCTTATCACAGCATCGAGAACATCGGGATCATTTTGATGGGCTTGGGGGCGGCGCTCATGTTCCTGCATACGGGGCATCCAACGCTGGCGGGCCTGGCGCTCATCGCCGGTCTCTACCACACCATCAACCACGCCGTTTTCAAAGCGCTTCTCTTCCTCGGGGCGGGCGCTGTCCTTCATTCCACTCACACTCGCAACATGGAGGAGATGGGCGGGCTGATCAAGCGCATGCCGTGGACGGCCTTCTTCTTCCTCATCGGTGCCATCGCCATCTCTGCGCTTCCGCCTTTGAACGGCTTCGTGAGCGAGTGGCTGACCTACCAATCTTTGCTCCAGGGTTTTGGCACTACCGAGAGTCTCATCCGCCTGATGTTCCCGCTTAGCGGCGCCATGCTGGCTCTGACCGGCGCCCTGGCGGCCGCTTGTTTCGTCAAAGCATTTGGCATCACCTTCCTGGCCCAACCGCGGAGCCAACACGCGGCGCACGCCCACGAAGCCGCCCCGACCATGCTTCTGGGTCAAGGGATACTGACCGTTACCTGCGTGTTCCTTGGGCTGTTTCCAACGGTGTTTCTTCGGGTCCTTTACCCCGTTACCGAACAGCTTCTCGGACCCAACCTGGGGTGGGATTTGTCGCGTGCCAATGGACTCGTGCTGCAGACAACTGCCGACCACGGCGGCACGATCTCGACCCTCGGAATGGTCTTGATGGCCGTGTGTTTATTGCCCATCCCGGCAGTGCTCTGGGTTTTCTTTGGTCGCGGAACCAAGGTCCGGATCGGCCCGACCTGGGACTGCGGCCAGCGTGGCCTCACTCCCCAAATGGAATACACCGCTACTGGGTTTTCTAAACCTATTCGCATGATTTTCAAGGCGCTGTTTCGCCCTCGCCGCGAAGTGCAGCGGGAATATGATTTTTCGCCGTATTTCGCCACCAACATCCGTTTTGAAGCGCATGTCGAGGAGGTATTTCAGACTCGCATTTATCGACCGTTGAACCGCTTGGTGCTCCGGGCATCCCGGCGCATGCGAGCTCTCCAAGCCGGCAGCATCCAGGCCTATTTGATCTACATCTTCATAACCTTGCTCGTGCTCCTGCTTTTCGCGTTATGAAACCTGACCCGGTCGCGATTGCGATACAGACCGCTCTGCTACTGTTGATTGCGCCCTTGATCAGCGGTTGTATCAAGAATTGGAAAGCAAAACTTCAGACCCGCCGAGGTCCGCGCATTTGGCAGCCCTATTTCGACCTGGCCAAGTTTCTGCGCAAGGACATGGTCATCTCCGAACACGCCTCTTGGATTTTCTCTGCCGCTCCGTACGTGATCTTCCTCAGTTCCCTCCTTGCTGGTCTGATGGTCCCGATGGTGGTCGCGCAAGCGCCCTTGAGTCTCTACGGCGGGGTTCTGGGTGTCATTGGCCTCCTAGCCCTCGGGCGCTTTTTTCTGGCTTTGGGGGGACTGGATCCTGCCAGTGCCTTCGGCGGCATGGGAAGCAGTCGGGAGATGACCATCGCTGCAATCGCCGAACCAGCTATGATGCTGGCCATCTTCACGGTGGCTATCACGGCCGGTTCCACGGATTTGAGCCAGATCGTCCACTCCAGCGGAGGACCGCTCTGGAAACTCCTCGATCCAACGCATGTGATGGCATTCGCCGCCCTCTTTATCGTGCTCCTGGCCGAGAGTTGCCGAATCCCCGTCGATAACCCGGCCACCCACCTCGAACTGACCATGATCCACGAGGCAATGCTGTTGGAGTACTCCGGCCGGTACCTCGCGTTCATGGAGTGGGGGGCGGCCATTAAGCAGGTTGTCCTCCTCACGTTGTTGGCGAACGTTTTCTTTCCGATCGGGATTGCCCAGGACACATCCTTTCCCATGCTCGCTGTCGGCTCGGCCGCATATCTCCTCAAACTGCTCGCCCTGGCCGCCGCTGTGGTTCTGGTCGAAACCACCAACGCCAAGTTGCGCTTGTTCCGCGTCCCGGACCTCCTCAGCGCCTCGTTTGTCTTGGCGACCCTGGCGCTCATGTCCACCTTCTTATTCCATTAGCCCCATGAACAACGCTTCCCCGGCCGACCTTGGTGCCCAGTTGATCACGTTAATGGCCGCCCTAATGCTGGTCACTCAGCTGCTCCTTGCCGTCCAGAAAATGTTGCTGACGAGCATCCGTTTGTTCGCCATTCAATCGCTTCTGCTCGCTGGAATTGCTGCGATCGTCGCCTATTTCCACAATGCCAGCCACGTCTATATCGTCGCCCTTCTGACCATTGTTGGGAAAGTGCTGTTCCTGCCCTGGCTGCTGGATCGCCAGGTGCGTCGGGTGCGCATTGTCCAGGAGATCGAACCCCTTCTCAATGCCCCAACGTCGATGCTCATCTGCGGGGGACTGACCCTGCTGGGATACGTGGTGGCGCGCCCGTTCACCACGCTCGACCGTCTGGGAAACAACACCTTGGCGGTGGCAGTTACGCTTTTGCTGACTGGATTTTTCCTCATGTTCAATCGACGCAAAGCGATCTCACAGGTGCTTGCTTTGCTGACGGTTGAAAACGGCGTGATGCTGGCTGCTGTTGCCTTGACCACTTACGGCATGCCCTTGGTGGTGGAATTGGGGATCTTTTTCGATGTAATGGTTGCCGTAATGGTGTTGGGTATCCTGGTCTATCGTATCCGCGACACCTTCGCCTCGATGGACGTTAGCAAGCTCAGTCAGCTTAAAGGGTAGCCTGATGCTTCTGGCGTACATCTTGGCGATCCCGGCTACCGCCGCTGTGGCCTGCGCGCTGGTCCGTTCCCGCCGCGTCATGGCGGCCGTTGGGGTTCTGACCTATCTCGGAACCCTCGGGCTAGGCATTCTGTTGCTTCCTCGAGTCATCACTGAGGGGACGGTAGAGGAGTTCCAAGGATTCCTTTCGGCGGACGCTCTCAGCGTTTGGATGGTGTTACTCATCTCCGTCGTCAGCCTCAGCGGCTCGCTCTATGCCTGGCGGTATTGGGAGCGCGACCTCGCGTCCGGCGCGGTCACGACCGGCCGAGTCCGCGAGTTCTTCGTGCTTACCCCGTTATTCAGCGCCGGGATGTTCCTGGTGGTGCTTGTAAACAGCCTCGGACTGATGTGGTTCGCGGTGGAGGCGACCGCCTTATCCTCGGTGCTTTTAGTTGCCCTCTATAATCGCCGCACTTCGCTCGAAGCCGCTTGGAAATACATTATGCTGGGCAGCCTCGGCCTCGCCTTGGCGCTGTTTGGAACCATCCTCCTGTATGCCTCCGCCCTCGGCCGGCAGACCGAACACGTCCCTAGCTTCAATTGGACCCACCTGTTGAGCGTCGCTAAACAGCTAAACCCTGGCCTGGTAAAACTCGCTTTTGTGCTGGCCCTGGTCGGTTACGGGACCAAGGCCGGGCTCGCTCCAATGCACACCTGGCTGCCCGACGCCCATAGCGAGGCACCTTCGCCTACCAGTGCGATGTTGTCTGGCGTCTCCCTCAAGGTCGCGCTCTACGCCCTGTTCCGCTTTCACATCCTCACCACCGCCTGCCTGCAATCGGGCTTTAGCCGCCACCTCCTCCTGGCCTTCGGGCTGGCGTCCATGTTCCTCGCACCGCCCTTCATCCTGGTGCAGCGCAACCTCAAGCGAATGCTGGCCTACTCCAGTCTCGAGCACGTTGGCCTCATCTGCACCGGGGTTGCCATGAACACCTCGGCTACCATTTTCGGGGCTCTGCTGCACATGGGTTACCACGCGATGACCAAACCCGTCCTGTTCTTCGCCGCTGGTAATATCCACCAATCGTGTCACTCCCTGGAGTTCCGACGCATTGGGCCGGGTTTGGTGAAGATGCTCCCGGTCACCGTGTTAATGATGGGGTTAGCCGCAGTCGCTGCGCTGGGACTCCCGCCGTTTGGTTTGTTTTACAGCGAGCTGACCGTGATCGGCGGCGGCATTGCGTCTCATCAAATCGTGGTCAGCGTGCTCGTCCTAGTGGCGCTCGTAGCCTCCTTTTGTGGGATTCTGCAACAGCTCACTCGCATCTTTTTGGGCGTTCCAACCGCTCCGCGTGTTCACGATGGCGCCCCCTCAGACGGAGTGCCCGCCATGGCGCTCTTGCTAGGCATCTTGTTGGTCTTCAGCGTCTGGCTGCCGGCCCCGCTCGTCACCTTGCTCCGTCAGGCCGCCGCAACGATAGGAGGCGCATCGTGACCATAGTGTTGGCCCTGCTAATCCTGCTGCCTCCGATTGCCGCCCTGGCCTGCTGGGTGGCTCGCCAGCGCGCGGTCTGGGAGCGCGTGAACTTGGCAACGTTCTCAGCCTTGCTGGTTCTGGGGATCTTCTTGGCCCTCCGGGTGACTCAGCAGGGCCCCGTCACGGCCTGGGGTGGCTTTCTCCGGGCCGACGCCCTGAGCGCCATGGTGGTCCTGCTCACCAGCTTTGTCGCCCTCGCTTGTGGCATTTACGCTATCGGCTATCTCCGCCGCGACGCCAGCGACGGACGAATCAACGAAAGCCAACTGCGTCGCTACTACGTCCTCACACCCCTGTTCGTTGGCGCCATGATGCTGGTCCCCTTGGCCGACAGCTTAGGCGTGATGTGGGTCGCCACCGAGGCTACCACCCTGGCGTCTGTCCTTCTGGTGACGCTCTATAATCAGAAGACCTCCTTCGAGGCGGGTTGGAAGTACATCATCATCGGCAGCATCGGCATCTCGCTCGCCTTGTTCGGCACCATCATGACCTATTACGCTTACTACGCCAGTGTCGGCGTGCTGGGCGCTGAGGGAATGAATTGGTCGGACTTGGTGGGCGTGGCGGGGCGCTTTGATCAAACCGCTATGAAGCTGGCCTTTGTTTTTGTTCTTCTTGGCTACGGAACCAAAGCCGGGCTAGCCCCGATGCATACTTGGAAACCGGACGCCTATTCCGAAGCTCCAGTCCCAAGCTCTGCGTTGCTCGCTGCCGGATTCCTCAACTGCGCCATTTACGGTATTGCCCGCTTTAACATCCTGGCCGAAAAGTGCCTGGGCCACGATTTTACCAGCAAGCTCCTCGTCGGCTTCGGCGTGGCCTCCATCCTCGTCGCTGCTCCTTTTGTACTGACCCAGCGGAACTTCCGGCGGATCCTCGCCTATTCCAGCATCGACCACGCGGGGATAATGGTGGCCGCGCTCGGGTTCGGCGGGCGCTTAGGCGCTCTCGGCGCCATGCTCCACATGCTCTTCCACGCCGTCACCAAACCGCTAATGTTCTTCTGCGCCGGCAATGTCCAGCAACAGTTTGGCACCACGTACTTCTGGAAGGTGCGTGGCGTCATGCGCACTCTGCCTTGGACTGGGGGCCTTTTCCTGATGGGCACCTTGGCGGTAACCGGCACCCCTCCTTTCAGCATCTTCCAGAGCGAGTTCAACATCCTGAGCGCCGCGTTGGCCGGTCACCGGGGAGTGGCGGCGGCGTTGTTCATCGCCGGAGTTGTTACCATCTTTGCGGGCTTCCTGGTCCACATGTCCAAGCTGGCCCTCGGTGTTCCGCGCTCGGACGTGCTCGAGGCACGGGAGTGCCCTTGGAAACTATCGGCTATGGCCTTGGTTGCCGTAATCGTGGTCGTCTTGGGGTTCTGGCTGCCCGCCCCTCTCTACAACCTGGTCCAACAAAGCGTCCAAATCCTGGGACCCAATCCATGAACATCCTGGCCAGCCTAGCTCCTGTCGTCGCCGAAGTCGAAAAGCGCTTCAAAGGGCGTCTCGAGGCCGTTCTGACTCCCCGACCTAATGAAGTTTATTTCCACGCGGGCCTCGATCTTGCCGCGGGCTTCTGCGGGCACCTCTACAAGTGCTGGGATGCTCGCCTGGCCAGCGTGTTCGCCGATGACTCTAGAGCAGAGGAGGGGAGCTTTCATCTTTATTATGTCTATGCGCTCGATGCGGCCCACGGCTTCCTGATTCTGCGCGTTGCGCTTCCGGCTGACGCTCCCGAGTTTCCCTCGCTGACCAACGCCGTTCACGCCGTCAATTGGCAGGAGCGCGAAATCCAGGATCTCTTCGGCCTGAAGCTTCTGGGCCACCCCAACCCGCGCCGCTGCGCTCTGCACGATGATTGGCCCGAGGTCTATCCGCTTCGTCGTGATTTCGATCTGGCCACGCACATGCCTCCCTTCGAGGGACCGAGGCACAAATTCCGCGCGGTCGAAGGCGAGGGGGTTTTCCAGGTCCCGGTCGGCCCGGTGCACGCCGGAATCATCGAGCCGGGCCATTTCCTGTTCAGTGTGGCGGGCGAGCCAGTTCTCTACCTTCAACTGCGCATGTTCTACGTGCACAAAGGCACTGAAAAACTGTTTGAAAGCCTCCCGGTCGCGCATTGCGTGCGGCTGGCGGAGAGCATTTCAGGTGATTCCTCATTCGCGCATGCCACGGCCTTCTGCCATGCGGTTGAACGCGCCGCTGACGTCGAGCCGCCACCCCGCGCCCTTGCTCTGCGCACCCTCTGCTTGGAACTCGAGCGCCTCTATAACCACCTGGGTGATATTGGAGCAATTTGCACCGATGTCGCTTTCACCGTCGCCAACATGCACGCCATGCGCCTCAAGGAGATGGTCTTGCGTGTCAACGAGGAGTTGACTGGCAACCGCCTCCTCCGCGGGATGGCTTGCTTGGGTGGCGTCCGCTTCGATTTCGATCCGGCGCAAATCAGCGTCTTGCGAAATCTCATCCATGTCCTCAAACCTGAGTTCGCTTCGCTTGTTGCGCTCATTGCGGATTCGTCGGGCACCCGTGATCGTCTTGAAGGCACCGGCGTGCTCAAACCGGAACTCGCCAAGGATTTGGGCGTCGTCGGCATCGCCGGCAGAGCCTCGGGCGTGGATCACGACCTGCGGCGGGATTTCCCCCACGCCTTCTATGACCAAGTCCAGTTTGCCGTCCCGGTATTCACCGAAGGCGACGTCCAACGGCGCTTGGCGGTTCGGCGTGAGGAGGTTGTTCAGGCCTTCGGCATCATCGAGCAAACGCTGGCCAAACTTCCACCGGGACCTTTAGCCGTGCCGGTGCCTGACCTGCCCCCGGGCCGCACTGCCCTGGGATACGTGGAAGGTTGGCGCGGTGAAATCTTCCATTGGATCCGATCCGCTCCGGGCAACCGTCTGGCCCGCTGCAAAGTCAAAGATCCTTCTCTTCAGAATTGGCCGGCTCTCACCGAAGCCATCCTCGGCAACATCATCCCGGATTTTCCCGTGGTCAATAAGAGCTTCAACCTGTCGTACTCTGGAACCGACCGCTGACCTATGTTCGATCTCCTGCGCAAAAGCCTTAGCGTCGGCGTAATCACCTCACGCTACCCCGACGCGCCGCTCCAGATCTCGCCGCGCGCCCGGGGCAAACCCGTCATCGACTGGGCCAATTGGCGAGACGCGCGTCCCGCCTGTGCTGTCTGCCCCACCGGCGCCATCGTCGCCGCGGATGACCCGGAGCAGCCCACGGCGGCGCCGAGCGGCACTCGAACGGTGGTGTTCGACCTCGGTCTCTGCGTCTTTTGTGGCTTGTGCGCCGATGTCGATCCGGCCATCCGCATGACCAACCAATGTGAACTCGCGGCGCCTCGGCGGGAGGACCTAACCGCTCGCGCCACCTACACGCTCAAGGCAGACGGGACTCATGCTGGGCTGATTTCCCAGCCGGCCCAGACGGTCGCGCCACGCCAATCCCAACAGCAGTCCCTCGACGCCCTCGGCCAGCGCATCAGCGAACGAGCCTCCAAGGTGCTGGGGCGCTCGTTGCACATCCGCGAAGTCGACGCCGGCTCGTGCAACGGCTGCGAAATCGAGATCGTCGGCCTGACCAGCCCAATCTACGATCTCGAGCGTTTCGGCATCCATTTCGTTGCCTCGCCACGCCACGCGGACATGCTCCTGGTCACCGGGCCGGTCACCCGCAACATGGAACTCGCCCTCAAGAAAACCTATGATGCCACGCCGGACCCGCGTCTGGTTGTGGCAGTGGGCGCTTGCGGCTGCAGTGGCGGGATTTTCGGCCGGAACTACGCTACCGTCGGAAGTGTCGATCAAGTCATCCCGGTCGATGTCTACGTTCCGGGCTGCCCTCCAAACCCGCACGCCTTGCTGCACGGAATCTTGACCGCCGTCGGGCGACTCCCCCGCCGCTCATAGTTCACACTGCAGCGTGTTTCCCGCTTCCGAGCTGTGTCGAGACCTCGGAGCGGCCGCGCGAAAGGATCTACTCAACGTTGACCCACCGCCCACTAGGCGATGACCAAGCTGTGGTCTTGTGGCGAGGGAACGGACTCAATTAAAGTGCAAATTCACTAGGGTCGAGGGGCGAACCAATTCGGATAACCGCGCGGGCCGAGCGTCCCATTCGTCCCATTGATATTGGATTTGCCGGAAGAGCCAGCGATCCGCTTTGCGCTCAAGAACGGCCAGAAATCGAATGGGCTGAGCCCGCTTGCCAAAGGTTACCGTCCCCGTTGTTGCAAGCCAAGCGGCATCGCCGGACGCTGAGATCGCCGGATTCTGGATCGCCAGGCGGACCGCCCCCCAGCTCGTCCAATCGCCTTCTATGAAACGCTGGGCGGCTGCTCGACCTTGTATCCACTCGCCGGCGTCAGTCCCGCAGATCAGGATATGCTCGTCTTTGGGAAAAAGTTGGTCCATGAACGCGCCCAAGCGCCCTGTGTCGCGGGAAGTGTACCCATCCTGGAAATCCCGAAGCGCTCGCTTCACCCCTGAACTCACCTCGGCGGAAGCGTCGCCTGGCTGGATCGTGTAAGCATGGTCCTTGTTGCGTTTGGCAACATACAATCTCCGGCTTCCCACCCAACCCGCAACGAAGCCGAGTAAGAGCGTAACCGCTAAGAGGACGATCACTGTTGCCGCGAGAAACCGCCCTTTCGCGGGCGCCCTCTTCAAGGTTCGTGGCGACAATTGCGGGTTTACTTGGCTCGGAATTGGGTCACTCATGACGATTCAGGTTACTCATTTTCTTTCCCCACTTGCACGAGCCAAGTTGGCTCTTCCGTCAACCGGGTGGTTGGCTTGTTGCTTCGGCGTGGGGACTCTCGCAGTTTGGGTTCCGCTGGCGCAACTCACTCGCATGCCGCCGACTAAGTCCGTTCATCCACGGATCGATGAAATGCGACCAGTCCTTTGGATCAGGTTCGGTGTGACACCTCCGCCTGGGAGCGTCGGCTTTGAGCCGGCTCGGCCGCGTCGGTGATTCCAGCGCGGTGGCCTGTGTCCACACGCCATTCACCGTTGGCCCGCAGAAGCGCCTCTCACTTCGCCAACGCCACGAGGTAACGCTGGAACCGGGCAGTCTCCTCCGGGAGCTCTAGGTGGGTGTAGATCTGGTGCAGGTTCGAGCACATCCGCAGCAGGGTACGCGCGGGGCTCATCGGGGCCAGGAACGTGTCCTGAAACCCGTGGGTGGTTTGCTGAAGGTACTTGATGCATTCGGCCCGGTTCAAAAGCTTGCCCCGGTTAAATGCATCGATGAAAAACGCGTCCGTCGAGGACTGGAAGCGGCAGAGAAAATGGCCCGGCATACCGATGCCGACGATCGGCAGGCGCAGCCGGCGTCCCAGGAGCCAATAAACCGTGCACAGACTGATCGGGTTGCCGGTCCGCCGGTCAATCACTCGGTTGAAGTAGCTGTTGTCGGGGTCGTAATAGTGCTCCTGGTTTCCTGTAAAACCCAGCTCCTCAAAGAGATAGGTGTTCATCGCGGCCAAGATCGCTACCGGCGAGTCGTCTCGGGCGATTCGCTCCCGAAGGTCGCCCGCGAAGCTGTCGAGCAGGGCCTGATAGGCGGCACGGTTGATGTCCGGGTATTGCGTCTGCGCCAGGAGCCAGATGCCTTCCTCCAGATCAAGATCTTCCCCGTGACTCAGGCAAAAACCGAGGAACCGATTGTCCGCCTCCTGGCGGGCCAAGTGGTTGATGATCTCGGTCGAGCGTCGTCGCAGGATCGGGTCGCTGCTCAGCGTATGCGGACGCAGCCAAGCGGAGGCTTGTTGCCCGTAGGAGAGAATCTTCCCGCGCACCGCGTGGTAGACGGCGGTGTCTTCGTCCGACAGTAAGTTTACCAGGGCCGTTTTCTGGTTCTCAGTCGGTGCCTTGCTGGCAGGGTTGGCAACCGTCGGGTTCATCGAAGCGCTTAGAACCATTGACACCATAAAGTGCCACAGAATTCAATTAGGAAACAATTGGCAGACGATTTCAGGAAGTTAATCCAAATGCTTAAGCGCAACTCATGACTGTCCTCCTGCCACCCACCCCCTGCGCTTAGCGATTGGCTTGTCCACCGTGGTGCCCCAGCAGCCGATGCCGGTTCACATAGAGATACCAGATGATCACGATATTCACCACCATGATCGCCACCAGGGAAACCGACCAATGACGCATCAACTCAAATACTTCGATCGGAACGAAGCACCCCGATTCCCCGATAGCTAGCCAACCAGCCCAAGTTGCTCCCAGGATCAACCCCACTCCCTCGACCAAGGAGAATAGGCTAAAGATGAATGTGGCCAAGGCGGTCCATAGCAGCTTCGTCTCGGTCAATGCCCCCACCTGCACCGCCATTCGGGCGAAGAACCGGTTGTCCGGATTCGCATGCAACAGACTGAGCATGCTTTGGTACTCCTTAGGGAGGTCGTTGTCTGATAGGCAATAAACCACCACGGCCAGACTGAGGAACAAACATCCCTTCAGAAGCTTATAGACAATGATCGCGAACAGGGTAGGGGGGCGCTTGGTGGTCAGCGACCGGCCTGCTTTCTGCTCGGGACGGCCCCCGACGATCCCCTCCTCGGCCTCTGTCCCAGCCGTTAGGCTGGCCGCAAGCCGGCTTTTTGCCTGAAGGAGGGCTACCGGGGTCGCCATGCACTGTCGGTCAGTGCCCCCCACCTGCGATCCAAGGTTGCCGCTTTTCATCCGTGGAACCGCTTCCCGGCTCGCGATCGGCACTTGAGTTCCTGCTCCATTCTCACCGAAGCTTCTCCGTCAGCATTGGCACCAGCTCGTCGATCTTCACACGCGTTTGCTGGGTGCTGTCGCGGTCCCTCAGAGTTACCGTATCCTTCAGTTCCGGACGTTCGCCTAAGGTGTCAAAATCAATGGTGACTCCGTAGGGTGTGCCGGCTTCGTCCTGCCGACGATACCTGCGGCCGATTGCCCCGGCCTCGTCGTAAAAAACGGTCATGTGTGGGCGCAGCAGATCGCGCACCTGGCGGGCCTGTCGCACCAATTCCGGCCGGTTTTTAAGCAGTGGAAAGACGCCAACCTTAATCGGTGCAATCCGTGGATGGAAACGCATCACCACACGTGTCTCGGCCTTGCCCTTCTCGTCAGGAATCTCGTCCTCGCTATAGGCGTTGCAGATCAGCGCCAGGGCTAGGCGATCAACCCCCGCGCTGGGCTCGATCACGTGTGGCACGTACTTCGAGCGGTTTTCCTCGTCGAAATACTCCATCGATTTCCCGCTGAATTGCTGGTGCTGGCTAAGGTCAAAATTGCCGCGGGCAGCGATCCCCTCCAGTTCTTGGGTGCCGAAAGGGAACTTAAACTGGATGTCCACACAGGCCCGGGCATAGTGGGCTAGCTCCTCTTTCTTCTGCCAATACAATTCCAGCGTCTCCCGTTTAAGCCCGATGCTCTCGTACCATTTCACTCGCTCCTGGACCCAATGGGCGTGCCACTCCTTCCAGCCCCAGTTGGGCTGCGGTGTGGTCAAATCACAGTTCTCAGCCGGCGCTCCCGCTTTGGCGTGAGCGACTTCATCCGGTCGGATGAAGAATTCGACCTCCATCTGTTCGAACTCGCGCGACCGAAAGGTGAAGTTTCGGGGATTGATCTCGTTTCGGAAAGCCTTGCCCATCTGGCAGATGCCGAACGGGACCTTCTGCCGCGAGGTCTCCAGGACGTTCTTGAACTGGGCAAAAATCGCCTGCGCTGTCTCCGGGCGGAGATAGGCCACATTCTCGTCGCTCTCTACCGGCCCAACCCAAGTCTTAAGCATCAAATTGAACTGGCGCGGCTCCGTCAGCAGGCTGCCGTTCTCCGGGTTGTATCGGGTCGAATTGACCACCGGTTCCACACGTTCGCCCTGCAACGCCGGGTTCTCCAAGCCGCGTCCCTGATAGAAGCGTTTGGCGATCATGCGCGCGTAATCGGCGTGTTTCCCGGCAGGGATCAGGGCCGAGTAAGCCTCGGCCGACACGCGGGCAGTCGTCTCGTCCTTCGCGCCCGTGAAGAAATAGGCATCCCCGCTCTGGGGTTCGATCTGGTCGGCGCGATACCTTTTCTTGGTCAGCAGACAGTCAACCATCGGATCGGCGAAAGTGTCCGTGTGGCCGGAGGCCTTCCAGATCGAAGGATGCATGATGATGCTGGCATCCAGCCCCACCACATCTTCGCGCTGTTGCGTCATCGTTCTCCACCAGCAATCCTTGATATTGCGCTTCAGTTCCGCGCCCAGCGGCCCGTAATCCCAGAACCCGTTGATGCCGCCGTAAATTTCCGAGGATTGGAAAATGAAACCCCGCCGCTTGCACAGCGACACGATCTTTTCCATCAATTCATTCGACTTCGCTTCGGACATAGAAACCTAAGTCTTGGCTCACACCCGCTACGATGTCAAGGAACCCGGATCTCTCCGGGACGCAGTCCTGACCTGCACAAACACTGCTGCCCTCTCGGTTGGCATGGCGATGTTCGGCGTTTCATCGAGATGGTTGGCGCGCAGGCTCAACCCGGTCTCCCCCCACGCTGCTTCACCCGTGCTCCCAACTTGGGAGAAAACGCCTTGCTTAGAAATCCCTGGAATCCCCATTTGTCGCGGTCTGAGCCGAACGGTGGTCGGCCCCTTTCGCCTGCGCCCGTGAATAAGTGGCCGTATGCCCATTCCTGGTCACTGGAACGGGGCTGACGGCTGCCATGGTTCGTCCGCCTCCCGACCACACTGCCCCGCTGCTCGTCACGCCGTGCGAACGGCCCACTAGCGCTTGCAGATCGGAGGCGAGCTCCTTGAGGGACTCCGCTTGCGCACCCAATTCTTCGGCCGCTGCGGCTCCCTCCTCAGCAGTCGCCGCGTTGCGTTGGACGACCTTGTCCATCTCAGAAACGGCGGTGTTCAACTCGCGAATGCCGTTGCCCTGTTCCTTGGAAGCGGTGGCTACTTGCGCCACCAGTTCGTCCACTTGTCTGACCTTGGTGACAATGTCCAGCAGCCCCTCGGCGACCTTGGCATTGAGTTCCACACCCTGGGAGGTCTTGGCGATAGCCCCTTGGATCTTGCTGGCGGTGTCCCTCGCTGCCTGGGCGCTTCGTTGGGCTAGGCTGCGCACCTCGTCGGCCACCACCGCAAACCCCATCCCCGCTTCTCCTGCACGTGCTGCCTCAACTGCCGCATTGAGCGCCAGGATGTTGGTCTGGAAGGCGATCTCATCAATCGTCTTGATGATTATAGCGATATCATCGCTCGAGGTTTTGATGTCGCTCATCGCCTGGCTCATCGCGCCCATTTCCCTCGTGCCCAGTTCTGCCGCGGTGCGAGCTTGTTTGGCCAGGTCGTTGGCTTTGGAGGCATCCTCGGAGTTGCGCCGGATCATGGACGACATCTCTTCAAGCGAGGCGCTACTCTCTTCGAGCGAGGCCGCCTGCTCGCCGGCGCCTTCGGCCAACGACTGGCTCCCCGCCGAGACCAGGCCGATAGCCCCGGCCAGTTGCGTACTGGCATCGGCGATGACGACGCTGGCTCGCTGAAGCTCCTCCACGATGCGGCTTTTCAAACGCCAGCCGCCCAACAACAATATCCCCAGCATCAACGCCACACCGCCGCTTCGCCATGACATCGAACGCTCAGCCTGGGCCCTATGCCTCTCAAGCCCGGTGCTCGTGGCCTTTTCTGCGGCTGCGTTCTGCCGCTCGATTTCTGACAAAAGCGCCTCGTAATGCGGGGCTGCACGCGAGAAGAACTTGTCGTAAGCATCGGCCACGTTGCCGCGCAAGGCGTCGTCGAGCACGGCTTTGTCAGCTACCAGCAACTCTTCGTACTTCTGTTTCAGCAATGCGACCTCTGCGCCGCCTCTCCCAATCTGTTCGCCGGCGTCCTTCTGCCGTTGCTCCAGTTCCTTGAGGGCTTTCTCCATTTCGTCCGGATCTTTGAGTCGCAAAAACTGCTGCAAAAGGCCGTGGGTGCCTGCCAGGCTCTCCAGGAGCGCGTAGCTGCGTCCCATGCGGGCCGTGGCGGCCAAGGTGACTTTTGATGATGCCTCCAGCGATTGCCGCAGTAACATGGTGAACGCGATCACGGCCACCGACGACACCGCCGCAACTGCGCCAAGTAGCAGCGCCAGTTGACGCGAGATGTTGAACTGTTTCATGAGCTGGCGTGGCCCTGGGTCTCGGAGCGCCTTGCCGATCAATCATTCGTTGGCCAGCTTGGAGACGCTGAACCCGACCACCAGGGAGCCAATCGGTTTCTCGCCGTCCAGGACGGGCACCCCCACCTGCACTTGCTGTTGGCCCGTGGATTCGTCCACTTCGACGGCGCCTTGCCAGACCTTCCCGGACATTGGCTCGTCGTGTTTGGCCTTGCCTTTGTGCGACCAGTTAGTGGGTTTGGTCAGAAAAGCAACTTTGGTCCCGTCCGCTCCGGACAAAAACGCCTCACTCAGCGATTCGCTCCTCTTTGCTTTGAGAAACTCGGCGGCTGCATTCTTGGTGAAAGAGCGGACGAAGGGATCGAGTACCGATGCCCCTTTCCATTTTTCCTGCGTCATCGCGGCCGACTCCGGGGAGGTCGTGGCGTTGTGGGCCTTCACGGCGCTGACGATCGCGGCATCGGCCGCCCAGCCCTGAACCAGCTTTATCTTGGCGTCGAGCTTGGCCTGACTGGCAGGATCGAGACTCTCCGCTCGGACGAGGCCCAGGGCTATCAGAGCCAGGAGCACCAGGGTCGGTTTTGTTAGGCGGTTCATGTTTTGGTCTTTGCCGACGATTCTCACTGCGTTGGGATGTTTACAGCCATGCTTCTTTCTTCATCGGCGGTACGGGAGAGGCTGCCCCACACAAAAATTGCCAAATGGGGCTATTAACTTGATTCCCCTAGTCCTGACTGGTAATCGAAGGGCATGGCCGACTATCCGCAGACAGTGCGCGAGTTTCGGGCGTGGTTTCCGGACGATAAGGCCTGTCGCGTGTACTTG